>Ga0255777_10001485_pt1 | contig 22052 bp, 37 predicted proteins | sample 101ome_15_FD_179975 | JGI IMG/M metagenome (GOLD analysis project Ga0255777, IMG submission 179975) | Coastal salt marsh microbial communities from the Groves Creek Marsh, Skidaway Island, Georgia - 101402AT metaG (version 2) | ecosystem: Environmental > Aquatic > Marine > Intertidal zone >... | reverse complement strand
AGTGTGCTACCGATGTAGGCAAAAAAAGAGGAGCAGATCTTGAGGCAGGTAGACCAGTCAGCATGGAAACCATTAAACGCATGGCATCCTACCTAGCCAGAGCTGAGGAATACTACAATGAGGGAGACACTACCTCATGCGGTTACATTAGCTACCTGCTATGGGGAGGCAAGAGTGCTAAGACATGGGCAGAGAGCAAGATCAAAGAAGCTGAAAAAGGAAACAAGTAGGTAATACAGTAGTTCTATTGTAGATTACCCAGAATTTCAAATTAAAATATAAGATGGCAAAGAGTACAGAAACCTTGAACCGCATCATGAAAATTTTGAACATGAGCGAGATGATCAAGTTAGCTCAAGAGACACTAGAGAACGGAACAGTCATTGAGGCTGATGAGTTTGTAGCAGGTGCAGATGTTTTTATTGTAACTGAGGATGGCGAGAATGTAGCCTTACCAGTTGGAGAGTACATCATGGCAGATGGTCGTGTATTGGTAGTTTCTAGCGAGGGTGTTATTGGCGAGATCAAAGAGGCATCAGCTCCAGAGGCAGAAGCTCCTGCACCAGTAGAAGCTAACGAGGATGAGAAAAAAGAGGATGAAACTCCTGCTGAGGCTCTTAACTATGTTACCAAAGAGGAACTAGCTCAAGTGGTAGATGAGATCAAGATGATGATTGAGGAGGTAGTTAAGGAGATGGCTGAGGAAGTTGCTGAGGAGAAAGTGGAGGAGAAAAAAGAGGAGGAAAAGGTAGCAATGTCTAGCAACCGCCCTGCTCGTAAGCCAATGCGCCATAAGCCAGAGGCTAAGACTGCAAAACCCTTAGATCTTAACTCAGATGTAGCTAAAAACGCTACAACCTTTGAGCGTGTAATGGCTAAACTAGCACAGTAATATGAACAGAATTGCTAAGGTCTGGGAGGAACTAGACAAAAAAAATGGCAGACATGCCAACCTTAGCAAAACTGCTAAAGGTAAAAATGTAAAGCTCAGTGTAGCAGATGATATGCGAGAGCTATCAAGATCTCTCAGTGAGGGCATTAGCGAAATTGAGGGTAATTTTGATGAATTAGCGCAGGTAAATTACGAGTACCAAGAGGCTCTAGAAAGAGCGCAAGAACTGTTTGGCGGTATGAGAATTGCCATGTACGATAAACTTGTAGAGGTGGCTTACGAAACGCTTGAAAAGGTAGAACAGTCAGCCAAAGATCTAGGTCTAGATCCATCTGATATGCTACCATCTTACGATGAGTTGGCAGAGAACATCTCAGCGATGGAGGATGCTATTAGCAACCTAGAGGATGAGTATAGTACGAGTGAGTTTGGTATTCATGGTTTAGAGTTAAGATAATATGAGAAAAGTAGAAAAGATCTGGGCAGAACTGTCCAAAGGTAAAAAGGCTACTAAGCTAAGCTCTAAAAAGCGTAAGGTAGAACTAAACCTCATGCAAGAGATTGAGAATTTGCGTAGTTACATGGAGGACAGTGCAAGTGAGGCATCATACATTGTTAATGAGTTTGCTCCAGAGAAAGAGGATATGCTATACGATATTCAAAGAGATTTGGATAACATTATAGTGAATAGTGAGGCATCAAGTTTGGAAACTTTTATTAGCGACCTTAAAGATAAATTAGAAACTCTGGAGGATAAAGCAAGAGATTTAGGCATGGATGCAAACGAGTTGTACGATGAGTTTGATGATGCTATGAGAGAATTGGAATTTGCAGAACAAACACAAGGTCAGTGGGATGATATGAAAGATGAATATCCCCTCCTATTCCGTTTGACCAACTTGAACTTTTAAGCATGAGCAAACAAGTACAAAAGGTTTGGGCAGAATTAAGCAAGGCTAAAAAGCCCATTAAAAGGACTAAACTAAGTGCATCTAAGAAAATTGATGACTTAGGTAAAGACCTTGAAAAACATGTCAAAGAGTTTCAAAAGCATGAGGCTCAATTAGATCAAGCACTCAACCTAATGTCAGAAGCATCCGTAATGATTGCAGGAGTAGTTTCTAAAGTCTATGGTGGAGAGTGGGAAAACCAATGGAATAAAGTACATGATGAGATGTACTATTTGTACGAGGAGATAGGCATGTTCTGGACAGACAGTAAAGATCATGACACCATGCAAAGCCAGATGGAAAGGAGAGACAATTTACTTAACAGAGTAGATAAGTCTATTGAAAGAGTGCAAGAATTAGCAAAGGCTATGAAAAACTTATACTAGATGAAACAAGTACAAAAGGTCTGGGCTGAACTGTCCAAAAATAAGCGCAAAGGCACTAAGCTAAGTGCTACTAAGCGCAATGTGAAGTTGAGCGTAGTAGATGAGCTAGAAAGCCTATACGATCAACTAGAGGAGCAAACTAGCCTTTGTAGCTACTTTGCCTCTGAGTGGGTAAACGAGGCAGAGGCTAAGGTAATTGATGCTATTGATGGCTTAGATGATTACCTTATTAACTCATCCATGAGCTACTTAGCTGATACTGGTAAAGAAGCTCTAGAAGCAATAGCTAAACTAGAGGAGAGTGCTAAATCATTGGGTATTGATCCAGAGGAGATCTACCCAGACTACCAAGAGGTAAAAGAGTGGGCAGAGGGAGCAGAGGACTTACAGTACGATGCCTATGACACTCTGGTAACAAGTTACCTAAAGGATTTAACTGGTTTTGCCGATAGGCTTAAACCTTAATTAAGTAATTAACAAAAAATTAAATAGATAGTTATGGCAACTAGCATTACTACTACTTACGCAGGTGAATTTGCAGGGAAATATATCTCTGCATCCTTGTTAAGTGCAGATACTATTGAGGGCAATGGTATCACTGTAAAACCTAATGTCAAATTCAAAGAGACATTAAAAGTATTATCAACTAACGCATTGGTTAAAGATGCCTCATGTGATTACTCAGATCAGTCTACGGTAACACTTACTGAGCGTGTCCTTCAGCCAGAGGAATTTGAGGTAAACCTCACTTTGTGCCGAAAAGACTTTAGATCGGACTGGGAAGCGATTTCAATGGGCTACTCTGCTTACGATCAACTGCCTCCATCTTTTGCTGATTTCCTTATCGGACATGTATCAGCTAAAGTTGCTCAGAAAATGGAGCAAAACATCTGGGCAGGTGTAAACGCAAATGCAGGAGAGTTTGATGGTTTGACTACATTGATGACAGCCGATAGCTCAGTAGTTGATGCAACTACAACTGAGACTGCTTTCTCATCATCTAACATTCAAGCTGAATTAGCTAAAGTTGTAGATGCAATTCCTAACGCAGTTTACGGTTCTGAGGATCTAGCGATCTATGTACCTAAGAATGTAGCTAAATTGTACATCCGTTCATTGGATGGCTTTGGCGCATCTGGTCTAGGTGGCAACGGTTATGAGGGTAAAGGTTCAATGTGGTACGGAAACGGAGCGCAGTTGAGCTTTGATGGTATTCCATTGTTCGTAGCATCTGGTATGCCTAGCGATCACATGGTAGCATGTCGTAAAGAAAACATCTTTTTCGGCACTGGTTTGCTAAGCGACCACAATGAAGTTCGTGTGATTGACACTGCGGAAACGCTTGGAGATCAGAATGTTAGAGTTGTAATGCGCTTTACCGCAGGGGTACAATATGGTATTGCTGAGGAAATGGTGCTATACACTTTGGCATCCTAATTAGGCTTAATTATTAACTATTAAGGGGCGAGTGAGCGATTGCTTGTTCGCCCTTTTTTATAAAACCACATTTCAATGGCATGTAATTTATCAGCAGGGCGCAAAGTTCCATGTAAAGATGTAGTAGGCGGTATTAAAGCGGTCTATTTTATCAACTACGGAACTGCTACCCTAAGCTACGATGCAACAGATACGGATGTAATTGATGATCTCGGATCAGTAACTGCATACAAGTACGAGCTAAAAGGTGCATCTAGCTTTGAACAGTCAATTACCTCATCAAGAGAAAACGGTACAACTTTCTTTGAGCAAACTCTTAACCTCACTTTGACTAAGTTGAGCAAAGAGGATCACAAAGAGATCAAACTACTTTCTTACGGCAGACCTCATGTAGTGATCCATGACTACAACGGCAATGCTTTCTTGATGGGTGCAGAACATGGTGCAGAGGTAACTGGTGGTACTATCGTAACTGGTGGTGCTATGGGCGATATGTCTGGCTACACTTTAACACTTTCAGCGCAAGAGCAGATCCCTGCTAATTTCCTTGAGGGTGCAACTGAGGCAGATCCATTTGCAGGACTGACCACAGATCCATCTGTAACAGAGGGAACGAACTCATAGGCTACTCTCTTAGTCTTTTTTATGTGTTTGGTGTGGGGGGTGCGTTTTGCGCCCCCCTTTTTTATGGGTAACACTTTACCTCTAATTTAGTTATATAAGTATGCACATAGTAACTACAAGTGAACCACATACCGTAAAGCTAGTACCCAGAGCTTTCCCTACTGGGGATATAGTGATGAGCGTAAGAGATGAGGACACCAGAAAAGAGTGGGATCACTCAGCCAGTTCTGATGACTATACGGTTACAGATAACTTTCTAGAGCTTGATTTTAGCCCCTCTGAGGGCATTACTATCACTGAGGGGAGGTTCTATACCTTTCGTATAAAAGAGGGCAGTACAGAGCTTTATAGAGGTAAGATATTCTGCACTGATCAGACCGATTTTGAAAAATACACCACCATAAATAATACATACAGTGAAACTGAAAGTAGTAGCACTAACCAATACAAATTCCGATGAGTAAAATACGCATTGTAAACCTCAGCTCCTACACTACGCCTCAAGTAAAAGAGGATAACCGTAAACAGTGGGTAGAGTATGGGGATGATAACATGTACTATGAGTACCTTATCAACCGTTACAACGGATCTGCTACCAATAACGCCATTATAAACGGTGTTACAGAGCTGATCTATGGTAAGGGTGTAGGTGCTACCGATGCCTCACAAAAACCTAACGAGTACGCTCAGATGATCAGCATGTTTAGTAAGCACTGCTTACGCAGAATATGTTTTGATCTCAAGGCACTAGGTCAAGCCACTTTCCAAGTGATCTACAATGAGGATAAGACGCAGGTAGCTCAAGTTGAGCATTTCCCAGTAGAGACACTACGCTATGAGAAGTGTAACGAGGATGGAGAGGTAGAGGCTTACTGGTACAGTAAAGACTGGACTAAGATCCGTAAGAAAGGCTATGAGCCAGAGCGCATCCCTGCGTTTGGCTATGGAGAGCAAGGGGATAAAATTGAGATCTTTTGTATCAGACCGTACAGAGCAGGTTTCTACTACTACTCTCCAGTAGACTATCAAGGGGGGTTACAGTATGCAGAGCTTGAGGAGGAGGTAGCTAACTTTCACTTGAACAATGTACGCTCAGGGTTACACCCATCCATGCTGATTAACTTTAATAACGGTGTACCATCTGATGAGGAAAGAGAACTCATTGAGCGCAAAATTATTAACAAATTTAGTGGCTCAAGCAATGCAGGTAAATTCATCCTTGCTTTCAATGATAGTGCCGATACTCAAGCCTCTATTGAACCAGTGCAACTCTCAGATGCCTCAAACCAATACGAGTTTCTGGCAGAGGAAAGCAGAGAAAAACTGATGGTAGCACACCGTATTACCTCTCCTTTCTTATTGGGTATTAAAGATGGTTCTGGCTTAGGATCTAATGCAGATGAGATTAAGACTGCCTCACTCCTATTCCAGAACACAGTGATCCGAGCTACGCAGGAGCTGATCCTAGATGCTATGGATGATATTCTATCTTACAACGGCGTAGCCCTAAAGCTATACTTTAAGCCTCTACAACCGCTTGAGTTTATTGATTACGAGGGATTGGATCAAGAGACTAAAGAGGAACAAACTGGGCGTAAGTTTAGTGCAGATCAAGAACCCGATTTAGAGGATTTTCTTGAGCAGATAGGCGAGGATGAGCCACTAGAGAACGATTGGGAACTGGTAGACATTGACAGTGAAAGCACTGAGGATGAGCCAGAGGATTTTGATGTAGAAAAATACCTAAACGGTCTAGTGAACCTATCTGCTAATGAGGACTCAACCCAAGATAGTGAAAGATACAAGGTGCGCTATGCGTATGTTAAAGGCACTAGCAAAAGCCCAGAGGGGGAAACCAGAGCTTTTTGTAAAAAGATGCTGAGATCCAAAAAGGTCTACCGCAAAGAGGACATAGGATTTATGTCAGCTCAAGGGGTAAACAAAAAACATGGGCATAAAGGCAGAAACTACTCCATCTTTAAGTACAAGGGAGGGGTAAACTGCCACCACCGTTGGGAACGCAGGATCTACAAAAAGAAGCTAACCAAAGATGGAGAGGTCTATGGAGGCGATGCCTTGAAAGGAACTGATTTTGTGAATGTAAACCAAGCAGTAAGAGAGGGGTTTAAGCTACCCAAAAACCCTAACGAGGTAAGTGTAGCACCTATTGACATGCCTAGAAACGGACACCACCCTAACTACTAAACAATGGCAAAAGTATTATTCATTAAGCGTGAGCATTTGGTAGAGAACTCTGTGATCTCTGGTAATGTGGACAGTGATAAACTGCTCCCCTTTATTGAGATCGCTCAAGAGATCCACATCCAGAGCTATCTGGGAACTAAGCTATACGATAAGCTACGCAATGACATTACCAATGATAGTCTTACTGCGGATTACATTACGATCCTAGATGACTACATACAACCTATGCTGATCCACTTTGCTATGTGCGAGTACCTACCGCACTCAGCTTATACGATAGGCAATGGTGGTGCATATAAGCACCAGAGCGAAAACTCAGCACCTATGGAGCAGAGTGAGATTGAGTTTTTAAGCAACAAGCATAGAGATATAGCAGAGCATTATGGGCGCAGGTTTATTGACTACATGAGCTTTAACATAAACAAGTACCCAGAATACAACTCCAACAATAATGATGACATGCACCCACAAAAAGATGCCTACTATGGAGGGTGGAACATCTAGAAGCTACAAGATCAAGCGCATAAACCTCCAGAGATTAAAGAGATACCTAACAAAGCAGAAAAACCAATTAGATAAACAGACCGCTAATGGCAAGTTTGACAGATAACAAAGTAAAAGACACCTACAAGGGGCTGATCAAAACCTCAGACAGTGCAGAGATTACTGGAGAGGTACAGTTATCAGATGGGGATGGTAATACCATACCAGTGTATGTCAATACTGATGGCGTAAAATTTACTGGTAAGGTCAAGGATAAGGATGGCGATGTGGGTACAGATGGTCAAATCCTATTCTCTACTGGTAGCCAAGTAAACTGGAAAAGCTACAACTATACCCACAGTCAAAGCGTGGCTAGTACATCATGGTCAATTACCCACAATTTAGGCTATGAGCCTAGTGTAACTGTGGTAGTGAGTAACCAAAAGGTATTTGCTCAAGTGAACTATACCACCGCAAATAGCCTCACAATTAGTTTTAGTGATGCTCAAAGCGGTAAAGCATATTTATTGTAATTAAAAAAAAACATAAAGCATGGCAATTAAGTTTCTTGCGGATTTGGACATTAGCGGATCAGAGATCCAAAGCGTAGCCCTAGAAAACCGCACAAGCGATCCATCAAGTGCCTCTACTGGTCAGATCTATTTTGACACTGGATCAAACGAGGTTAAGATCTACGATGGATCAAATTTCATTGTAGTAGGTAAAACCTACTCAGCAGGTAATGGTATCTCTCTTTCTGGTACTGCATTTAGTGTAGCAGGTGGAGATGGTCTTACTCAAGAGGCATCAGGTCTAAAGGTAGATAGCACTGTTATCCGTACAACTGGCGCACAGACTAAGGCAGGGAATATGACATTCTCTAACAATGTTACTATTACTGGTAACTTGACTGTGAATGGTACACAAACCATTTTGAACACTGCGGAACTAGCAGTAGAGGATACTAACATTGAGTTGAACTCTGGATCTAGTGAGGGTGCTGATAGTGGTATCTCTGTAAACAGAGGTCAAGGCGAGGATGTACCTCAATTATTGTGGGATGAAAGTGCCTCTAGATGGACATTTACAAACAACGGGAGTACATTTTACAATATACCCCTCTCCACAGAGTACAACAATTTCACATACACCCTACCAACTGCCAGTGCATCTACTCTGGGTGGTGTTAAGATTGGTTCTGGTATTACTATTACCAATGGTGTTATTAGTGCAGATAGCCAGACTGCTAATGACTTTACTGATGCGTTACTTACCAAACTTAATGGTATTGCTACTGGTGCTGATAACTACTCTAGTTGGACTGTATCTGATGGTACAAATAGTGAAACCGTAGGATCTGGTGCTACTGTACAATGGCGTGGTTCTGGTGCTACCTCAGTATCTTACGATGCTGAAAGCAACACTTTTACCATCTCTAGCACAGATACTAACACCAATACTCAGCTCTCAAAAGAGACTGTGCAGGATTATGTAGGAGAGATGCTTACTGGTAACACTGAGACTAACATCTCTGTTACCTATGATGATGCTAACAATAAGATCAACTTTGTAGCTACCGATACGAACACCCAGTTAAGCACTGAGGCAGTTCAAGATATTGTGGGTGCAATGTTCCAAAGCAACACTGAAACCAGAATTACTGCCACTTATCAAGATACAGATGGCACTATTGATCTTGTAGTAGATGATCAAAGCTACACACTACCTACTGCTAGTGGAGATATACTAGGGGGTATCAAAGTGGGTACAAACCTAAGTATCAATGAGGAGGGTATATTGAGTTCTACCGACACTAACACTCAGCTTAGTAATGAGCAAGTGCAGGATATTATTGGTGCGATGGTAACTGGCAATACTGAGACTAACATTAGTGTAACTTACAATGATAGTACTGGTAAGCTAAATTTCTCTGCCACTGATACAGATACTACATACAGTGCAGGAGATGGTCTTAGCCTTAGCGGTACTACCTTTACTAATGCTAACGCTTACTACGCAGTAGATTTTACTGCTGATGGTGGAGATTATGAGGTTACTACTGAGACTAGCTCTGTTCGTGTACCTGCTATTGTTCAGCTTTTAGATAGCACTGGGCGCATGGTATTACCAGATGTCGTACAAGATGCTACTAACGCAAAGTTTGTACTTAAATCAGTGCCTACTGGAGATTACTCTCTAGTTATCATGGGGCGTAGAGGTTAATATATAATTTGATTTATTTTTAGGTTATGGCGATTAAGTTACTAGGAGATCTAGATGTTACTGGATCAATGAATATAACGGCATCTGATGTGCCTAACCTTTCAGCAAGTAAGATTACGAGTGGTACTTTAGGTACTGCTCGTATTCCGAACTTGAGCGCATCTAAGATTACTAGCGGTACTCTGGGTACTGCTCGTATTCCAGATCTATCTGCTACCTATGCTTTAAGTGGGCATAACCACTCTGGCACATACGACAATTATAGCTCATGGCGCATGTCAGCTAACAATGTCGTAAACACCGTAAACTCTGGAGATACCGTTACTATAACGGCAGGAGATAATGTTACCATAGAGCATGATAGTGGCAACATTACAATAAGTTCTACGGACACTAACACTAATACCACCTATTCCGCAGGTAGTGGTCTAGATCTGTCTGGAACTACTTTTAAGGTAGAGACTGATCTAAGAGATGGTATTACTCATGTAGGTGTAAGCACATCAAACTACATCACTTTTGACAATACTAATAACCGCATAGATTTTTATGCAGGTGGTGTGTTTGTAGCAAGGCTTGAGAGTGATGGGGATTTACATGTTAAAGGCGATGTGATCGCAGTAAGCAATATATTCTAATGGCATTACAGAGTAGTGGACAAATAAGCATATCTGATATAAAGACAGAGTTAGGGAGTTCTAGTGGCTCTCTAACTACTCTGTCTACTACCGCAGGTAAATCTGCACCTCATGGCATGAAAGAATTTTATGGCTATACTCATAGCACATGGAGTAATGACTATGCCCTAGACTATGATGGAGTGAATGACTATGTAAGAGGATCTTTAAGCTCACACCCATCTCAAGAGTTTAGTATTAGCATGTGGGTAAGGAATGATGAAAGCTCAAAACGAAATTTGGCATTGTACTGTACGGTGCATACTGAAAACAATGCTACAAACGGTAGGTTTTTGTGGTTTTATAATGCCACTTATAACCGTTTGATAGTCCAGTTTTTAAAACAAATCAATGGAGTAAATAAAACATACCAAAGAGCGTACCCCCTGCATGATAGTACAAACAGTTCCACAAGTGGAGTGTCAAACTCAGGTACTGGATGGGTAAGCTCACAAAGAGGTAATACCGATAGCGATGGCTTTACGCATTTGATGGTCTGTATTGACCAAACTGAAAGCCTTAGTACCAATGGTATTAAAACATATTGGAATGGCACTGAGCTTACTTATAGTGTGGGTAATAACTCTCACTTTACTACTGCTGAGGTAACTCACAATTACCTAGAGATAGGTGGTAACTATGGCAATACTGCGCCTAATACTATCTGGGATGGTGTCATAGATGAGGTGTATCTCTACGATGCTAAACTTTCCTCAAGCAATGTAAGTACGATCTATGGCTATGGCAGAGATAGTGAAAATGTATTTACTACCAATTTTGAGACTGCATGGCGCATGGAGAATGATGTTACTGATGAAAGTGGTATAAGCAGTATGAGTAATAATGGTGCAACCTTTATATCTAGTCCATAATGTATTACTTACTTACCAAAACCCAGTACGCTCTAATAGCTGAGAGCTTGAGCCACAGTCCTGCATGGTCTTTAGACAATGGCAGGTGCATAGCTCATGTAGATAACGGAATAGAGATCCCAGAATACGAGCTTGTATTTGAGGATAAAGATGCAGTAGATGTCTGGAAATATATGCCCTCAGAGGTAGGGCATTGGGAACTCACAGATGAGGACAACTTTTTTAATTTATAAACACTAAACAAAATGGCAAAAGCTAAAAAACTAACCAAGAGAGAGCATGAGAACCTAATAAAAGCCCTACAAGATGTGCAAGGGTGGAAGCAAGAGGCAATGGCTAAGTATCAAGAGCTAAGCGATCTACAACGCAAAGAGTGGATGGCTATGGAAAAGCTAGATAAGCTCAGTGTCAAACTTGAAAAAAAATACGGTTCAGTAAACATTGATATAGAAAGCGGAAATATAACAGAGGATGAGCAACAAGTACCCAGTACAAACGCCAAGTAGAACCAGTCCAACTGGAGGGCGTAGAGGATGTTTATGTAGACATAAAGACATATACCTAATTGAGTGTTGTAATGGAGACATTATGGCGCAGGGTATTGGTTCAGCCTACATACAAACTCCAGATGAATAAGCAGGAATACCATGAAGCTATCAAAAAACCTTTCACTTGCGGAAGTGATGAGATCTGCCACTGCTCAGAGGCATGGAATTGTAAACGAACCAACCCCAGAGCATTTGCAGAACTTGATGCGTATAGCAGAGCATATATTTCAGCCCACAAGAGATTTTTTAGGCAGTCCATTGTTCGTGTCCTCTGGCTACCGATCAGAGCGATTAAATCAGCTTATAGGTGGATCTCACAAATATGTAGATGGTAAATACATAGCAACCTCTCAGCATTGTAAAGGTCAAGCATTAGACCTAGATCAAGGAGATGAGAACTGGATAGTATTCAATTACATCAAGCTAAACCTCAACTTTGATCAACTGATCTGGGAATTTGGAGATGAGCCATGTGTAGGGTATGCTACTGGACTGTGCAACCCATCATGGGTGCATGTGAGCTATGTTAGCCCAGAGAAAAATAGAAACCAGATCCTTGTAGCTTACAAATACAAGGGTAAAACCAGTTACCGAGTATGGAGCGATCAAGAGGTTTAAAACGAGTTAAGGAACTGCTCCTATACTCTGATAGTGAGCCTAATGAGGTATTGATTGGATTATGCCATCTGATCTGCCTACCGTTAGCATTAGCAACAGATTTTCAGAACCCTAGTTATATACTTATAGCAGGGGCTTTAGGAGCAGGAGGTTATCAGCTTTGGTCAGCTTTATGGAGTGGGTGTCTATCTCACAGATTAAGAGCTACCCAGATTGCCTCCATAGTAGCATTGGCTACATGTGAGAACCTTTGGGCTGAGGGGCTATTGATGGGTAGCAGAACTGGGTGGGTACTAATTCTAGTATTTGCCATCTGGAATGTGATCAGAGTAACAAAAGAGAAACTAGCAAGGAAGTTATAAATATGGATAATGGGGTAGTTCAAATTCTAGTTACCGTACTAACGGTTCTGGGTAGCGCAGGAATTTGGAAATATATGGAGGCAAGGCTCAAGGCAAAAGCCACAATGAATGAGCAAGATCTGGCACAAAACGATACCGTACAATTCCGAGATGACCTAAAACAGAGAGTTCTCCGATTGGAAACCTTGCTAGAGGAGAGCAACGCCCAAGTGATTACACTAACGGCAAAAGTAGGTAGACTGGAAACTGAGGTACTCTATTTGACCAAAGAAAACGAGAGGCTCAAAAATGTCAGATAGCTTTGCCGATTTTGTAGCGGAACTGGAAACCGCTAACCAACCAGTAGCATGTACAATAGATAACCCAGAGTGCGAGGCGTGTGGCTCGTAAGTATTGTGCAGTAGAGCCAAAAGAGTGCAACTGTAAAAACAACTGCAATGGGAAACCCACTAACAAGGATCTTAAGCGGAGGCGCAAAGGAAACGATAGAGGCAGTAGCTAATGTTGTAGATAAGTTCGTAGCCACTCCAGAGGAGAAAGCTGAGATGAAAGCTAACATTGAGGCTGAGATCAGCAAGAGGTGGAAAGCTGACATGCGGAGTGATAGTTGGTTAAGCAAGAATGTAAGACCACTAACACTGATCACAGTGGTAGGCTTTCTGGTAGTGTGTACTTTCTTTGATGGTATGGGTATGCTTTCTGTTGATGAAAGTTGGATAAGTTTATGGAATATGTTATCAGTTACGGTAGTAGGTGGTTACTTTGCAGTACGATCTCTAGACAAAAGAGTTTAGGTGTTGTAATTGGTTAATAATTAGGGGGGGCTTACGCTCCCCTTTTTTTTTGCTTATATAGATATATATAGATATATATATATAAGGGGGTATATAATACCCCTATTTATATATATATATAGATTATAAAAAAATATATATAAGGGGATTGTGCAAAACTTGTTTTCAACAAAAGTTGTGAGTATCTGATATAATTCTATTTTAGTGCTTATTAACCAATTCATGTAAAGATGGATAAGATTTATTTTGAAAGGGCAAAGCACATGGCATGGCTCATGAGCAAGTGTCCACCTACTAAGGTAGGAGATCTATTTGAGAGCCTTGAGGGGCTTACACCGCACCAGTATTTTGATGTAATGCAATGGGCATTTAACCAGACTACTGCATCCAACCCTGCATTTTCGGATGTCTGGATTGATCGTTTGATTGTAGAGGCACAGATTGAAACCCATAATTTATCGTTATGACCGAGCAGTATGTAGAGATCCTAGAGGCTGAGGTACAAGCCCTACGGACTAGGCTAGAGCATGTAATGAGATGGATTTACAGAGATCAGATGCTAACGGCAGAGATCAGTAAGGAGACAGTAGATTTAATGATTAAACAGTACATAGCCAGTTATGAAGCCGATCAACAGTCAGAAAGACATCAATTACCCTAAGAGCTATGAGTGCAATAGACAAACAATACATGACCACTTATACATCCACTTTGGATGGAGGCTCAAGTTTACCCACTGGAGCATCAAGCAAGGAAAGCAACGCTAACCCTACGCCTAGTTATTACATTGGTCATTACAAGGGCATAGAGGCATTTGATGTGTGTATGGACTTTGCCAGAGATAGTTATAACATTGGCGTGGCAATAGCCTACTTGCTTAGGGCAGGTAAGAAACTGGATAACCCAGTTGAGAACGATCTACGCAAAGCTATTGACCACATTCAAAAGGAACTAGAGTACATTGCCTATGACACCGAAAAGAGTAGAACTGGAACTGATCTTACCAAAGACCATTTCCCTAAATAGCTTATACAGTGGTAAACATTGGACATACCGTAAGAAAGTTAAAGATGCGTATAAGAAAGAGATCATCTCCGCACTTGAGGGTTATGACCTTTATCATGCGGAATATATCCACATTGCCATTGCTTATAATAGTAGGCTTGATGTGGATAACAATGTACTTATTTCAAAGTTTGTTGCTGATACTCTTGTTGATCTGGGATATATTGATGATGACAGTCCTAGATATTACAGAAAGCTCAGCATCCTATTTGACCAAGAGGTTACAAGAAATTTTTGTATCTGTAAAGTAATTATGTTTAACCCGATCTTAAAAACACCAAAGACATGAAAGAGATCAAACAAAGCACCGTTAGTAAGGTAGTACCTACTAACAAACCATACGAGAGCCAGTACGGTACACTGTATGGATTTTACATCACTTTCGCCAATGGCGATAATGGTAAGTACAATAGCAAAAGCCCAGACCAGACTAAGTTTGTAGTAGGGCAGACTGCTCACTATGAGTACATACCTAATGACTATCAAGGTAAGACCTACTATACGGTCAAGCCAATTAACCCAGAGTTTTCTAGGAATGAGACTGCACCGCTAAACGATGTTAAGCCAACTACTCATGCTCCTAACTCAAAGGATGAGTTGATTGTGCGCCAGACTGCATTAAAGGCAAGTGCTGAGGTAGGGGGCAAGGATCTGGAAACGATCCTCTCTAATGCTCAAATTATGGCTGACTGGGTTCTGGGCAACAAGGCACAGAAAATACCAGTAGCTCATGCTGATCACTTTGCCGATAGAGAGAAAGTGAAAGTAACAGAGCAGGTAGCTGAGGATGGGCTACCATTTTAGTCTTATAGGAGGGGGGCATTGCTCCTCTCCTTTTTTTAACCAATACACACTGAAACTAATGAGTATAGTAAGCTATGCCGATTTAACTGGGAATTTAGATAAGGTCAGAACTGGTAAGCGCAAAATGGGCTACAAGTTTGGACACTCAAAGCTAGATGACCATTTTCAATTTAAGAGGGGAGAGTTTGGGATCTTTTTAGGTCATGCCAATGTGGGTAAAACCACAGTAGTATTATACCTCATGGTATTGCAGTCTATCAAAAACGGAATGACATGGCTAGTCTTTAGCACTGAGAACACACCGCTAAGTATAGCCACTAAGATCTGTGAGTTCTATCTGGGTAAGATCCTCAAGGGGTGTGATCAAGCTGAGATGCAAAAGGCGATCCTTTTTATGCAGGGGCATTTTAGGATCATTGATACAGAGAGCAAGATGTACACCTACCGAGATCTGATAGATGAGGCAGATGAGCAATACATGACTGAGAGGTTTGATGGTTTCATGATAGATCCATACAACTCCCTAGCCAAAGATAGAGACATGTACAGAGACTTAGGAGGGCATGAATACGATTATGAGGTAGCCACTGAGTTCCGTAATTACTGCAAGGATAACAAGGTTAGCATCTGGCTATGCGCCCATGCGGTTACTGAGAGCTTGAGAAAAAAGCATCCGCAGGGGCATGAGTTTGCAGGGCATCCTATTCCATGTAGCATGAGCGACATTGAGGGCGGTGGTAAGTGGGGCAACCGCAGTGATTTTTTTTGCGTGATCCATAGGTACACAATGTCTCCAACGGACTGGATGTACAGTGAGATCCATGTTAAAAAGATCAAAGAGGTGGAGACTGGTGGCAAACCCACTAGCCTAGATTTCCCGATCCGCATGAGATCACTACCGAGCAATGTAGGTTTTGAGATCGGAGGGGATAATTTAATTGTTAAAAAAGAAACTAAGCAGGGGGGTTTCCCTTTCTAGAATATGAATTACCTTGAAGCAAGGCAGTTAGGAATGGGCAAGAGCATGACATTATTGTGGCTTAGAACCAAGAGCAGAGATCTCATGGAGATAGCCAATGCCATAAAACCAGATCCAGAGGCAGATAAGGATAGCCCAGAGTGGAACATCTTTTTAGACCTGCTCTCAGTCTATGGGGCTATTGATGCTTGTATAGATATGGTAGAGGAGACAGAGGCAATAATTTGGGAAGCCCAAGCCGAGAACGCTAAACACAAATTAACCATCCAACAATTACACAGAAAGCTGAAAGTTTACGAGGATCAATTTGATCTACTGGATGAGGACTTAGAACTAAGAGACAATGATTAGAACTACTAAGAGACTACAAATAGAGTACGATCACTACAAGGATGTATTTAATGTGGGTAATGATAGAAAAAAACACAATGTACTATTCCGACATGCTTTTATGGTAGCATCCAGAGAGCTATACACATGTCAAGCTATTGGCGATGTGGTGGGCAGAGATCATGCCACCGTAGTACATGCAGAGAGAAACCATGAGATGAATTACCGCTTTATTGCCGAGTATAGGCAGGGTTATCACTTTGCTACTAAACAGATCCAGAAACTTGCAGAGATGATGGATGAGGTTTACCCCGACACTAAAACCATGTATGTAACCGAGAATATAAGACTGCGCCAGTTGGTGCAGGAATTACAAGAGAAACTTAACGCACAAAACAATGAATTTTGCGATAGACCTAGCACCGCTAATGGGGTTTCTAGTAGGGATAAACTACTGGAACTCCAAGATGGATGATGACTACGAACAACCCACCTACCACAGTTTACAGATCTGCCTAGCAGTTTTTGCACTGGTAGTAACATGGCAGACTAATGAGGTGGCTTAACATTATAGCCTCTCAGCATAGTGAGTGGGTAAGCCTTGCCTTGCGCTTTGGCGCAGGGAATGAGGCTGAGGATATGGTGCAGGAGATGTACCTACACCTCAACAAGTACATCAAAGATCCTAGTACCATCATTAAGGATGGTAAGGTAAACAAAGCCTTTATCTGGGTAGCATTACGCAACCTTATCAGATACCGCCAAAAACGAGATAGCAAAGGAGTAGTGTCCTACTACGATCAACTCTACGATCCAGTGGCAGAGCCATACGATCATGAGGAGGCAGAAGCCTTTGAAACCCTAATAGACAATATCTACGATAGCACTGATGACCTCCATTGGTACTACGGTGCTATGTTTAAACTCTACTTTACCACAGATCAGAGCATGAGGAATATATCAGAGGGGAGTAGGATCTCCCTCAAAAACATATTTGAAACGATTAAAAAAACTAAGGAGCATGTCAAAGAAAACACCCAAGAGGACTACCAAGACTACAAGAACCAAGACTACGAACACATCAAAAGGATTAGGAGACACCGTAGAAAAGATCACTAAAGCAACTGGGATCAAGGCGGTGGTAGATGCCTTTGCTGATGCTACTGGTATTGACTGTGGATGTGATGCTAGAAAGGAGAAACTCAATGAGATTTTCCCCTACAAGAAAACAGAGATCCTATGCCTTGAGAGAGATGAGTACGATACGCTTGACCGTTTCTTTGCTCAGTTTAATGGCAATGAGATTAAGGAGGAGTGGCAAGAGCCTTTGAGCTTGATCCATGCTAGAACCTTTCAGCATAAAATGTACATACCCTGCACATGTAGCCCTAGAGAGTGGAAACGCCATATAGATGATCTGAGAGGGTTATATGGAGCGTATGAGATTGACTAAACTACTCATGGCGTGGCTATTTGCTAATGGGCATGAGTTTATAGATGTACAAGAGGGGGTGGGGATGACCACCCAAAGGGATGGTAGGATCTGGAAATTTGATCTCTCTGGTAACTATGGAGGTATGCAGGTTAAGTTCAAAAACATGGTGTTCTACTTTTACCAAGATGGTAAGCTACTAACTCAAACCGATCTGAATGAGTTTACATAATTACCTAAAGAATAGCCTCAAGCTATCGCCAGAGAGATTGGCACATGTCAAAGAGATGGGTAAACATGCAGAGAACCTATTTCAAGAGCTAACCAATGCCCAGAAAACTGAGGGGGATGATGATAAAAAGCACATAGATTTTATTACCCAGAACGGTGCTAAGGTAGATGTCAAAGGCTTAAAGCGATCACATGAGTATGGCTACATACTGATAGAGATGCAAAACAGATGGGGGTATCATGGGTGGTGTGCTAAGCAGAGCAAGGCTGAGTACATTGCTTTTTTGTTCCCAGAGGGTTTCCATGTGTTCCAGAAAGATCAGCTAAGAAAACGCACCCTAGAGCTTTGTGAGCCATATACTGGAGAGGTACATAGGCAGTACCATGTTAAGTGCTATGAGATGCCCAATGTCTGGTTAGGTAGACCGTACTCTCAAGATGTGTTTACCTACATACGCTTGAGTGATGTTGAAAACTTGATACTGGGTACTATTGAATTACCAGATAATTAACTAACTTTAGTGAGTTATTAACCAATACATATTCACAATGGTAAGTAGATTTACAACCAACCCTAGTACCAAGCTAACGCATGTGTGGTCTTTTTGGGCGCACGATGTACCGAGAGATGATAACTCTGGACACTTTACAACACACACCTACCTAGACACTCAAACTGGTCAGCAATGGCTTAGAGTGTTCAATGATACCTTTACCTACGATAAGGTATTCCATGATAAGTATGAGTATGCTCGTTTTGTCATGGCAAAACAGATGGGTACAGATGGATAACATGCACCAATTTAAAAGGATTGCCAATGCGTTACTGCGGAGGCAATTCCCTTTTAAGCCCCAACGCACCGCATGGGTAGCTAAGATGTGGGCAAGGTATTATCGTAAAACCAGAACGAGATGACACCAGAAAACGCAGTACATAAAGCCACCCAGATCTTTGATGATCCTACGATCTCAGATAAGGATAAGGTAGATGACCTGCTCTGGATTGATGCCCAGATCTACCAGAACTTGGGCAGTGCTAGTTTAGGATCAGACAAAGACAAAGCCAAAAGAGCATCTGCATGTATATACCGTTTCATCAAGGCTATTGATACTGAGAAAGGGCAGAGGTTTCTAAACGCATTAGGCTACACCAGATGATTACAGTAAATAGTTTATCTGGGGGTAAGACCTCATCCTATATCGCTAAGCATTACCCTGCTGATTACGATGTGTTTTCCCTCGTAAGGGTAGAGGATGAGAACTGTAAGTTCCCAGATGAGAAAATACGCAAAGAGGTAGAGGATAGACTACAAGCTCCTTTTGTCGGTACGGTAGAGGATGATACTATTATCTACACCATGTTAGATCTGGAGCAGTTTATAGGCAGGGAGATCTCATGGGTAACTGGGATCACATTTGATGAGGTGGTGCGTAGTAAGGGTGGGTGGCTACCTAACATGCTACACCGCTACTGCACCACTAACCTAAAGCTCATGCCTATATTCCACTGGTGGCATAGTAACATAGGAGAGCCAGTTGAGATGCGTATAGGCTTTAGAGCTAACGAGCAGAGGAGAGCCAAAAAGATGATAGAGCGTAAAAACGAGAACGGTCTACTAGAGATTAAAGCCACAGTAGAGAAACACTCTAACGGCAGAAACAAGTGGGAAACATTTGAGTGGCAGTCTCCCTCCTTTCCTCTGATCCTAGACAATGTGTACAAGGATAATGTAGAGGAGTATTGGAAAGATAAACCAGTACGCTTTGCATGGATGAATAATTGTGTAGGGTGCTTTCATAGGAATGAGATCCTGCTCAAGAAAATGTTTGAAAAACACCCTAACAAAATGCAGTGGTTTTCTGACCAAGAGATAGGCAGAGGAGGTAAGGGTACATGGAAAAACGGTATAACCTATGAAGCTATTAAAGAATACAAATTGCAGTTTGAGCTATTTGATGATGAATTTGATGAGTGCGATAGTGGCTACTGTGGATTATAACAAGGATGAATGGAGGCATATAAATTAGGGGCGGTATTACTAGGCTAATTTATGTAGCAAGGGGGGTTCAACTCCCCCCCATCCTACAAAACACCAAAGAGAAATGAAATATTTTACAGAAAAAGAAGTGCAAGATTTTAAGGATGGTAGTATAAACTACCCTTATATAGTGGTAGAAAAAGAACAACACGAGGTAATTGAGGTCAGCGAAATAGTTAGTATTGGTGGTATGGCTAATAATAACGGCATACCTACTGAAATTGAAATACAAGTACACACTAAAAACGAACCGACTAAACACCTTAAATATCGTTTAGTTCAGTAGTATTGTGCCTAATACCTTTTATAAAGCATATAAGAAAACCTTTAACACCAAAGAGAGATGAAAGAGAAAACAATTACACTACTAAATGGAGAGCAGTGGGATCAAGCCGAGATCGTAGAGAGAGCTTACGAGGATGAGTTCTACTATGGTTATCTGGGCAAGAACGCCCTCAGTAGCTCTAACATCAAAAAGATCTTAGACAGTCCTAAGACCTACTACAACCTCATGCAATATGGGGATGAGACAAATAGCCAAGCTCTAAGAGATGGCAGACTGATCCACATGATGGTACTAGAACCCCATAGGATCAATGAGCTTGTATTTGCAGATGTCTCTACTAAGACCACCAAAAAGTGGAAAGAGATGAGTGCAGAATACCCTAACCACATCCTATACACAGAGAAAGAGAAAGCTAATGCAGAACGCCTAGCAGATGCCATCCTCAAGAATGAGACTGCCAGAGGTCTACTATCAGACAGTAAGTTTGAGGTAGCCCAAGTGGATCACATAGAGGGGTATGCCTTTAGAGCTAAAGCCGACATCCTCAAAAACAATGGAGGCATAGTAGATCTGAAAACCACTAGCGACCTACGCAATTTTGTGTACTCCAGTAGAAATAAGTGGCACTACGATGTACAAGTGTACATTTACTGTCAGCTATTCAACTGCGATTACTCAGACTTTCAGTTCCTAGTCATTGACAAAGCCTCATGCGATATAGGGGTGTACACCTGCTCCCCAGAGTTCTACAACAAGGGGGAGAGCAAGGTGTTATATGCCCTGCAACAATATGTAGACTTTTTTGAGGGTAAATCCCCAGAGGAGGTGCAAGAGATGCTACATGATTACACCATAATAGGAGAGCTATGACACTAAAGAGAATAAGCAGGAAAGCTAGACACCTAGCATACCTACGCCAGACACTCAGAGAGCTACGCTACGACACTATCAATACGGTTCTGGTATGTTCACACCTAAACAACCTAGATGATGCCACAGAACACCTATTAAACAATGCTAGACTGATACGCAAATATGAACGCAGGAGAAAATGGCTCAGACTGTAATACTGGTTATTTACCTTGCCCTCATTGTATGGGCATTAAAGACCGCACAAAAGGAATAATAGAACTGTGCCAGAGAGATCTGGACACTTACGGCATTGAGTACGAGTGATAGCGTACTTAATATGGTTTATTGGTTTTAAGACTACTATCACTAGGGGGGTGTACTACACATCCCCCTTTTTTTTGTTCTATGTAAAACTAACATGATTTAACATGCCATTTCAAAAAGGAAATAGTCTGGGGGGTAGACCTAAAGGCGTAGCTAATAAATCTACTCAACAGATCAGAGATGCCTACCATAAACTCCTAGAGGATAACTTAGATAACATGAGCAAGTGGTTAGCGGATGTAGCAGGAGATGATCCCAAACAAGCTCTGGATCTAATGCTCAAGTTGAGTGAGTACATGATCCCTAAACTAGCAAGGCAGGAGATAGTAGGTAATGATGGAGAGGATCTATTCAAAAACATTACCCTCCAGTTTGGAGATTGGAAAGAGTAATAAGTAAGGGTATAGCCTTACAATGTTTTCACAAAAGTAAGGTAATAGTGTTACAAACAAACACATGAATATAACTGCATTTACACCACACCCTAAACAGAGGGATCTACTAGAGGGCGTGATCAACGGATCAGAGAAGTACCACATAGCCTCAATAGGTAGGCAGTTTGGTAAATCACTGATGGCTGAGAACCTAGCTCTTTACTGGGGGGTTAATGATGCACCATGCAAGATCCTCTGGGTGTCT
>Ga0255777_10001484_pt1 | contig 22060 bp, 20 predicted proteins | sample 101ome_15_FD_179975 | JGI IMG/M metagenome (GOLD analysis project Ga0255777, IMG submission 179975) | Coastal salt marsh microbial communities from the Groves Creek Marsh, Skidaway Island, Georgia - 101402AT metaG (version 2) | ecosystem: Environmental > Aquatic > Marine > Intertidal zone >... | reverse complement strand
CCAAGGATTGATCCAGCCCGATCAATCAGATCAGGACCAATGACAATGTCATAGGCGCGCTGACCAAGACCGACAGTTAATGTTTCTTGCTGCATATTTTAAGTCACCTACTGCCTTGGCAGATGCGTGTCAAGCGCGTGAAGCAGCGCCATCATCGCCTTATATGTTGATAATCCATCAGTATCGAGATGGATATGGGCTTTTTGATAGAAGGGCGCGCGCTGTTCATCGAGGCGGGTGAGCGTCGCCAACGGATCACCATTATGCAGCAATGGCCGCGTTTTGGTATTGCCAATGCGTGACAGCAATGTCGCTGGCGACGCCTTTAGCCAAATGGTTAATGTATGGTGCAAAAGCAGATCAGCGGTACTGTCCTGACAAAAAGCCCCCCCGCCAGTGGCAATGATTTGCGGTGATGCCAGGGCCAGATTGCCAAGCGTCTTTCGTTCTATTTCACGAAATTTTGCTTCACCGGCAAGCTCAAAAATTTCGGCAATGCTGATGCCAGCCGCCTTGACGATCAACTGGTCACTGTCTTTGAACCCAATCCCAAGCTGTTTTGCGGTGCGCCGCCCAACGGCTGATTTACCGCTTCCCATTAGGCCAACAAGCATCACTGGCCGGTCAAGTCGTGCAGCGATAGAGCCGGCAAGTTCTGCGGCTGGGTTTGGTTTGCGGGGCGCTGGTTTCGGCGAAGCTGTCATGCGGACTAGCATAGCGATGCAAATGGTCAAGGGGAATAGAAGAAGAAGCCTTGCCGCCTGACAATTTTGCAAAAAGGACGCAAAAATATGACGCGTCTTGTGACTTTGCCTAATTGCCGACATAATATCGTCATAAATACCTTGTTTCTGGATCCAGAAATGATGTCTGGCTTTAACAGCTTATGGTTGTTTTCAGTCTTGCATCCTTTGACGGAAAATCGTTCCGGTTGAGATCGGCGAAGATGGCATGGGTCAAAATAAGCGCGGCTGAAAATTGAGGCCAGAAGTGCCGACCCAAAAATGGCTTTAAAAATGGCCTGAAATGACGAAGGGGATATGGAAAAGACATGACACGGATTTCGATTATATTTTTGATTCTGGCTGGGCTTTCTGCTGTCGGTCTTGTTGTATTGTCAAATTGGCAAATCCCTGCCCCAACCGTTGCCATTAACAAGGTTATTTCCAATGAAACGCTGCCAAAATAAGCCTGATATTTTGCGCCGATCAGATTCGGGTCTCTCATATTCGTGTTTGGCACTGTTAAATCGTCCGCGTTTGGCGTTTTCGGTTTTGATGGCATCGGTTTGGTTCGGCGCTGGTCTATTGCCAGCCGCCGCCCAGCAAGGCGAACCGGTCAATCTGCTTTCAATCGCGCCAACGCCAGCTGATGGCGGCCAGATTGCGGTCAATAGCCCGCTTGATATTGACCAAGCGATTGATAAGGCCATGGCTGTCGAAGATGGCGAACAACCCAAAACAAACCCGACTATCATTGCCGAACCTTCTGATCGGGCGATAGATACGCCAACCGAATTATTGCCTACCGAACCGCAGGCTACTGAATCACTGGCAACCGAACCAGTTGAAACCGAACCAGCTGAAACCGACCTGCCAGCAGCGGCAACCGCCAGCCAGACAGCGCCAAATGATGGTCTGGGAACAAATGATGTTTACAGCAGCGCCAAAATTGGCCGCCGGAATATTTCAGATGTTGGGCTTGCGGCGATTGGTGTTGGCGATACGGGCAATAGCCAGCTTGACAGCCTGATCTGGCGTGGAACTTCGGCTCGTGATGCGGTGTTCCTGCTGCAAAAATCAGCAATTGCCAGTCAATCAAAGGCGATTACCGAACTTGCTTATGAAGTTGTGGCACGGCAATCAGTGCCGCCAAGCGGGGCAAATAATGTCGCTGCCGATCTTGTCGAGGCGCGCTTGGCCTTTCTGGCAAATGGTGGCAGATCAGGTGATCTTGCCTTGCTTGCAGCACAGCTTCCCGAGGCCGAAAAATGGGCCGATTGGCGACGCTGGCTAACCGAACATTATCTGATGATCCGTGATGATGTTGCGGCATGCAGCATTGTCAGCCGTCAGATCACCCAGACGATGGATCCATTTTGGCATAAATCAAATGTGATCTGCCAGGCGGTTCAGGGCAAAACGGGCGGGGCGCGATTTGCGGCTGATATTCTGGCGGCAAATGGTGTTGATGATCCAATCTTTTTTGGCCTTGTGGATGAGGTTTTGAACAATAATCTGGCAATGTCCGCCGATCTGGCCAAGCTTGATCCGGCCAAGCTTGATTCGGCGCATATAGTGCTGATGGATGTGGCGAACCGGCCAATCCCGCTTGAAGGGCTTGCTGTTCTGCCAAAACAAATGGCCGAAACCGTTATCAAATTGAAATTTTTGGGGCCGGATGCCCGCATGGTTTCGACCTTTGATGGGTTGAATCGCGGGTTGATCACGCATCGTCAGGCTGGCAAATTATGGCGCAGTGCGGGTCAGGAAAATAATGATCCGCAATTGGCATTGGCGCAACTTGACGGCAAGGGTGATGCGCTTACCACCGCGCTTGCCTGGCGGGCACTTGATGCTGATACGCAAACCGACCGGTTGGCGCTGGTGGCAAAGGCGATCAAGGCCGAAATCAATGGCGGCAATGGCGCGGTGATGTTGCCGCTTTACGCCGAATTGGTGCGTAATGCGCTTGCCGATGAGGCAGTGGCGGCCAATATGCGGTTTGATGACCTGGATGTAGCGCCGAAAATGGCGTTTCTGCTGGCGATAAACCAGCCGAACGACACCACAACGCTTGCCGCTTTTGCGGGTAATGGCGAGGCGCTTATGGCTGCTGAATTACTGCGCGGGCTGTCGGGCGATGCGGTTGATACAAATGTGATAAGCGCGTTGAATATGTGGCATCTTCTGCCTGTTCTTGAGGCTGCTGGTGTGGCGGTAGATGAACAGGATTGGCTTGATCTTGTGAAAAATGCACCTGTATCGGGTCAGGGCTTTGCCGGCTTGCCGCCGCTATTGCTAAAGGCGGTCACGGCCGCGGCAGAGGCGCGTCATGTTGCCGAAACCGTGCTTCTTGCCAATTGGCTGTTGCGTGATGTGGCGCTTGAAAAAACCAATCCGGCAGATTTGGCCGCGGTGATCCGCGCACTTGATATGATCGGACAGGGTGATGTTGCCAAAGCTTTTGCCCATGAGATCATTGCGGCGCATTTAATGCAGCGTTTGGCTGCAATGATACCCGATGGCACGCAAAGCTAGCATCGGCAAAACCGCCGATCGGCATGACCCGCTTATTGACGGGTTTCTTCAGGCCATTTCGGCCATGCGGGCAGCGTCACCAAACACGCTTGCCGCCTATCGACGCGATCTTTTTGATTGCCAGATGGGTCTTGCCAAAAATGGCCAGACGCTTGCGGCATGCAATGCAGATGAATTACGGGCGGTTATTGCATGGTGGCATCAACGCCAATTATCCCCGCGTTCGGTTGCAAGGCGGCTCAGCGCGTTACGTCAATTTATGGGCTGGGCTGTCGAAGATGGGATTCGGTCGGATAACCCAACCCGCTGGATCGACAACCCGTCTTTACCGGCCTCACTTCCCAAAAGCCTGAGCGAAGCCGAGATCATCCGCCTGCTTGAAGCCGCCGCAGCCATGACGCCTGAAATGGCGGCATTGCGTGCCTTGGCGATGCTGGAAATTTTATATGCAACAGGGCTTCGCGTTTCGGAATTGGTTGGGCTTCGCGTTTCGCAATTCAGGCGCAATCCTGAAGTGATTTTGGTCACCGGAAAAGGTGGGCGCGAACGCGTTGTCCCGCTTGGTGATACGGCGCGGGCGGCAGCGGCACGCTGGATCGAATGCCGTGATGGCAATGCGGGTTTTGTTTTGTCTGATGTTATGTTTCCGTCGGATGATGGGTCGGCGATGACCCGCCATCAATTTGCGCAGATGCTGAAAAAGCTGGCCATTGCGGCAGATATTGATGCGGCGCGGGTTAGCCCGCATAAATTGCGCCATTCCTTTGCGACACATATGCTGAATCGCGGTGCCGATCTTCGCAGTCTGCAAAGCCTTCTTGGCCATGCTGATATTTCAACAACACAAATCTATACCGCAAGCCGCCCCGATCGGCTTGCTGGATTGGTGGCATCGGCGCATCCGCTTGCCAGTCGCCGTCAAGATAGATAAACTGCCTTTTACAATTCGCGATAGTTTGAAATGCGCGTTGACCTGACGCAGAATGGAATGACCCCGAAATGAGACATTTTCTTGATTTTGAAAAACCGATTGCCAATCTTGAGGGAAAGGTCGAAGAGCTTCGCCATATGAGTACCGATGGCAGCATCAATATCGCTGATGAAATCGGCAAATTACAAACCCGCATCGAACGCGAATTAAAACAGACTTATGAAAAGCTTGGCGCCTGGGAAAAAGTGCAGGTTGCCCGCCATCCTGACAGGCCGAAAATCCGCGCCATTTTCGACCGGCTTTTTGATGATTTCACGCCGTTTGCCGGGGATCGTAATTTTTCCGAAGATCATGCGATCATTGGCGGCATGGCGCGGTTCCGCGGCCAGTCGGTGATGGTGATGGGAACCGAAAAAGGAAGCAATACCGAAGAGCGCATCAAACGTAATTTTGGCATGGCGCGCCCCGAGGGCTATCGCAAGGCCGCGCGGCTGATGGATTTGGCGGGTCGCTATGGTCTTCCGGTTCTCAGCTTTGTTGACACGGCGGGTGCTTATCCCGGACGCGGTGCTGAAGAACGTGGTCAGGCCGAGGCCATTGCCAGTGCCATTCGCGCTTGTTTGAAATTACCAACACCGATGGTTGCGGCGATTATCGGCGAAGGCGGATCAGGCGGTGCAATTGCGTTGGCAACGGGTAACCGCGTGGTGATGTATGAACATGCGATCTATTGTGTCATTTCACCTGAAGGCTGTGCATCGATATTGTGGCGCAGTGCTGATCATGCGCGTGACGCTGCCGAGGCTATGCGTATCACATCGGATTGGATGCATCGGCTTGGCGTTGTCGATTCAGTGGTAAGCGAGCCGCTTGGTGGGGCGCATCGTGATCCGGTTGCCGCCATTGATGCGCTTGGCGATGCCTTTGCCGCCCAGCTTGACTCGATGGCCGGAATGGATGCCGCTGCGCTGATTGCCGATCGAAATGACAAATATATGCGCATTGGTGATAACGGCCTTGATTGATCCGGATGCGGTCTTTTCGGTTGCCGCATTAGGTAATGAAACGCGTTGGTTCAATCGCCGGATTGGTCGTTAATGAGGGGATGGCCTGACGCGCTTTGGCAACCGCGGCCAAATCAAGATCGGCCGATATCACGGCATCACCCTCGCCTGCATCGGCAATGATTTCGCCCCAAGGGCTGATGATCAGCGAATGGCCATAGGTTTGCCGCCCATCAGCATGCGTTCCAGATTGTGCCGGTGCCACGACAAAACAGCCCGTTTCAATGGCGCGCGCCCGAAGCAATATATGCCAATGCGCCTTGCCGCTGATCGCGGTAAAGGCGGCGGGAACCAACAACAGCTTGGCACCATCAAGCGCCAATTGGCGATAAAGATGCGGAAACCGCACATCATAGCAGACGCTGAGCCCGACCGGCACATCGCCAATCATGGCAAGGACCGGCGTTGAACCTGCGGTAAAGCTCGCCGATTCGCGATAGCTTTTGTTATCGCCAACATCAGCGTCAAACATATGGACTTTGTCATAGCTTGCGACAAGCCCGCCATCAGGGCCAAAAAGCACGCTTCGATTGACTAATTTATGGTCATCGCGGCGGCGTATCATCAGTGATCCGGCAAGAAGCCAGATTCCCAATTGCCGCGCCTGATCGCCAAGCCAGTTTTGACTGTAGCTGTCATCTTCCCATTCGGCATGGGTGGCAAGCTGTTCGCGGCTGGCGGCAAGATAGCTGGCGCATTCGGGAAGGGTTACAAGCGTTGCACGCGATGCGGCCTCGGCAATCAAAGGCTGGATATGCGCCAAAGTGTCTTTGGCATTGTCACCAGCGCAATATTGGATAGCAGCAACGCGAAACATGGCCAATTAGGACGCCATTGATAACAGCTTGTCGAGATGGCCTGCCTGATCAAGCGCAAATAGATCATCACAGCCGCCAATATGATCATCATTGATAAAAATCTGCGGCACCGATGTTCGGCCATTGGCACGGCTTCGCATGGTTTGGCGTTTGGCCGCGCTTAAGGTCACGTCAATTTCCTCAAAGGCAATGTTTTTGGCGGTTAGTAATTTCACCGCGCGCGTGCAAAACGGACAGGCCATTGCGGTATAGATTTCGATTTTTGCCATTTTTGCCTCATTTGACGCGGCTGGCATTGGTGCCAAGCCGCATCGTCAGTAATCTTGAAAAAACCTGGCATATTATACTGCAAAACCCGCGCTCTGTCATAGGGGGCAATCGAAAAATCAGCATTGCATAAAGGGGCTACAGCCCATGGCGTAAAACCCGCGCCAAGACCAGCCCGCGAACCGGGCCACTTCCCGCCTTTTGAAGGGTTCTTGCCGCTTCATAAAGGGTGGCACCCGTTGTCATCACATCATCAACCAACAGCACCGGCCGATTGGCGATGCGGTGACGCTGGTCTTGTGGCACGGCAAACGCGCCTGCCAGATTGCGCTGTCGCTGGCTTCGGCTTAAACCGGCCTGTGTTGGGCCGGCCTTTGACCGCGTCAATGATTCGGGGGCAAAGATGCCAGTTTTATTTTGCTGGCATAACAGGCGCGCCAGCTCGGCCGATTGGTTGAACCGCCGGTGAAGATATCGTTTGGCATGAAGCGGAATCGGCACAATCAAATGGTCTTGCTCTGCCAAGGCGGTGAAAGGCGCTTGTAAAAAGCGGGCAAAAAGAGGGGTGAGATGAAGCGCGTCACCATGTTTGAATTTCAAAATCAATTGCCGTGACCGGTCATTATATAAAAAGCAGCTTCGGATTTCGGCCAAGGGTGGCATTTTAGCGAAACAAGACCCGCAAAGATGATCGCCAATGGCATAGGCAAGCGGCCGGCCACAGCATTGGCAAAAAGGCGGGGTGATAAAAACCAGCCCCTGCCAGCAATCGGCGCAAAGGCCATGATCAAAACAAAACCGCCGACATAAGGGGCATTGCTTGGGCAAAAGCAGATCAAGCAATGCGGTATAATGCTGCCGGAATCGGGTGGAGGTTTTGGTTTGCATTATTTGTCTCTTAACGCAGCCTTGGGATTGGTCATTCTAGCCGAAAGCCAGTAAAAAAATGGTAAAGCACGCTGCCGGTGCTAATCTGGGCATGGCGATATTTAGCGCTTGCGGTTTTACCAGCAGACCCTACAAGATGCCTGTCATGACCGAAATGATACCACAGCTGTTTGACCCGCTTGCCCAGCGCCGAAATCGGCAACGGGCTGCCGCGACCTATGCAAATTTTGCGTTTCTAAAGGATGAAGCGGCATTGCGCCTTGCCGATCGGGTTGATTTGATGCGGCGTGATTTTGACCTATGTCTTGATCTTGGCGCGCATGATGGCCGCCTTTTGACGCATCTCGCACCGCTTGGCAAAATTGGCACAATGCTGCATAGCGATCCGGCAGCGGCTTTTGCCAAACATGCTGGTAAACCCTTTATTGTCCATGATTTTGCGGCCCTGCCTTTTGCCGATGCCAGCTTTGACGCAGTTTTTTCCTGTCTGAATCTTCATTGGGTTGATGATCTGCCGGGGTTGATGGTGCAAATTCGAAAATTGCTTCGCCCGGATGGTCTGTGTCTGATCAATCTTCTTGGCGGCAACAGCCTATTTGAATTACGCGCGGCCTTAATTGCGGCCGAACAGGATGTAACCGGTGGGTTTAGCCCGCGTTGTGCGCCGATGGCTGATATCAAAGATGTTGGCGGGCTTCTTGGCCGGGCCGGTCTTGCGCTTACGGTGGCCGATAGCGACCGTTTGACCGTGACCTATCCAAATATGTTTCGTTTGATGGCCGATCTTCGCGGCATGGGTGAGCAAAACGCCATGCTTGGCCGATTGCGCCAGCCGACAAGACGCGCCGTTTTAATGCGGGCAGCCGAAATCTATCAAACCAAATTCGGGCGTGATGACGGAACGATTCCGGCGAGTTTCGAGATCATCACCCTGACCGGCTGGGCACCACATGAAAGCCAGCAAAAGCCGCTTCGCCCCGGATCGGGAAAAACGCATCTCGCCACGGTGATTGGCGGCGATGATGATGATGGTGATGATCCAAATCAGGGCTAACGCGCATAACAGAAAAAAGCCCGCCCCAAAGAAAATCTTGGCCTAAAGAAGATCTTGCAGCGCCGAAATCAAGGGAATATCAGCCGCAGGCATCGGATAATCGCGCAATTGTTGCGGGCGTACCCATTTCACCATGCCGCCTTCAACCGCTTGCGGCCGGCCTTGCCAGCGGCGGCAAACAAACAGCATCATTAAAAGATGAAAGGCATCGCCATCATCACTGGCGGCATAATGATGGCTGGCAAAGCTAAGCGGGGCAAGGCAGGATTCGGCGGTATCAATGCCAAGCTCTTCGCGCAATTCGCGGATCAGCGCCGCTTCTGGCGTTTCGCCAGCTTCGATTTTACCGCCCGGAAATTCCCATAATCCGGCCATTGATTTGCCTTCGGGGCGTTGCGCCAGCAAGACCCGCCCATCAATATCGACCAGCGCCACCGCGCTTACCAGCAACATCGCCTGGCTAGCTTCGGTAATCGGCATTGATCGAGATATAGCCATGCGTCAAATCGCATGTCCAAACTCGTGCCGTGCCATCGCCGGTACCAATCGTCACCGCAAGATCAATCATCTGACCCGTCATATGGGCGGCAATCGGGGTTTCGTCATAATTGGCAATACGCATGCCGTCACGCGCCACCGCATAGCCGCCGATATCAATGCTGATTGCATCAGATGGAATGCCAATGCCCAATTTGCCAATCGCCATGACAATCCGGCCCCAATTGGCATCTTCGCCAGCGATAGCGGTTTTGACCAAAGGCGAATTGGCAATGGCAAGGCCGATTTGACGGGCAATTTCATTGCTCTTGGCACCCGCAATATCAATGGTGACAAGCTTGGTTGCGCCTTCGCCATCGCGCACAATCTGGATGGCAAGATCGCGCATGACCGCGGCCAAGGCAGCGCGGAAATCAGCCAATGCCAGATCATTGACATCGGCAATCAACCGGTTGCCAGCCATGCCGCTTGCCATCAGGAAAACACTATCATTGGTCGAGGTGTCGCTATCAACGGTAATGGCATTGAAACTGTCGTCATTGGCAGCGCGAAGACAATCCGCCAGAACGTCTGCTGGCACGGCCGCATCGGTGCCGATATAGCCAAGCATAGTTGCCATATTTGGCGCAATCATGCCTGACCCTTTGGCAATGCCGCATATATCAACCGACACCCCGTCAATCATACATGTTGCATGGGCGCCTTTGGCGAATGTATCGGTTGTTAGAATGGCATTGGCGGCATCCTGCCAACTGGCATTGCTTTGCGTGACCAATGCCTCAAAATACGGCACCAGCTTGGCCGCATCCAATGGCTCGCCAATCACGCCGGTCGAGGCCACCATGATCGCGCCAGCATCACAATCAAGATGGCTGGCAAGATGATTGACCATTTCATGAACAGCGTCATCGCCGCGACTGCCGGTAAAGGCATTGGCATTGCCAGCATTGGTGATGATCGCGGCGGCGGTGCCGGTTTTGGCAATTTTCCGGCTCCAGCCAACGGGTGCTGCGGCTGTATCAGATTGCGTAAACACACCGGCAACGCTGCTTTCAGGTGCCAAGCTGATCAACAGCAAATCATCGCGCCCTTGATAGCGCATACCGCTGGCGGCGGTACCAAGCTTGATACCGGCAATCGGCGGCAGGTCGGGAAAGCTGTCAGGTGCCAGAGGAGAAAGGGTCATGGCAGTGGCTTTTATTGGCTGTTGCCAGCGGCCATTGCATCTTTGCGAATATCGGCAAAACTGCGGAGTTTGATATCCTGTTTTGCACGCAATTCTTCAAGAACACGGCCCAAGGCTTGCGTTGATAGATTCTGCACAAGCTGGTCACGCATGGCGTCAAGCGTTGGGGCTGGTGCAATCGCTTTTTTATCAACCTTGATGACATGCCAGCCAAACTGGGTCTGGACTGGGACTTTGCTAAAGCTGCCATCGCCAAGCGCAAAGGCGGCATTTTCAAAGGCTGGCACCATCTGGCCACGTCCAAAAGTGCCAAGTGATCCGCCATTTGGCCCGCTTGGTCCGGTTGATTTGGTTTTTGCCAATTCGGCAAAATCTTCGCCTTTTTCAAGCGCGGCAATCACCGCCTTGGCGTCATCTTCGGTTTCAACCAGAATATGTGATGCCGTCACCTGTTCGCGTGATGCGCTGTCGGCGACAAATTTCTGATAGGCATTTTCAATCGCCGCATCATTCACTTCGCCAGCAACCGTCTCGCCAAGCCATGATTCGGCAAGAACACGGTCAGCGGCAACTTTCATCGCCGCGGCAACATCGTCTTTTTTGTCATGTTTTGCCGTGCGGGCGGCATCGGCGGCAATGCGCGCATCAACCATATCGGTGACTAGCTGGTCGAAATAATTTGCCAGAGGCGTTTGCCGAAATTCATCGGGAAGGCGCTCGGCCTGCCGCATGACATCGTCAAGCCACAAGGTTTCGCCATTGACCGTGCCAACCGGAATCCGGTCGTCATTGGCATGTGCCATCATGCCCATGCCAGCAAAAAGCGCGACGCCTGTTACAAGGCCGATAAACCGATGGGCGAAAATACCATTACGCATTCATAAATCCTCTAAAAATGAACAGGTCTTGCCGCAATCATCGGCGCGCCGTTGGATCGTCAGGAAAAATTCAAATCAAACAAGCCGGTCTTTGACCACCAACCTATGGTGTTAGTGTTAGCGAAGCTAACGTCTAAGAGCAAGCCCGCGCTTGAAAAAGGCGCAATATTCTGCGGCAGACTGGGCGGGGTTATCTACCTTTGGGCGATTTTGCAAAATCACAGGTAAATCGGGAAAAACATACTCAAACAATTGACAAAATTCGCGTCTATACCTATGTCCAATCAGGTGCTTTTCGCACCAGCTTTATATTTGCCGTCCGGCAGCGCATTTGCCACATGGCTGGGGAGTTACGATGTTTGCGTCTTTTGCAAAAAACCTGTTTGGCAGCTCGAATGACCGTATCGTCAAATCGATGCAGCCATTGGTTCAGCAGATTAATGACCGCGAAGCCAATTTTGCCAGCCTCGATGATGATGCCATTCGGGCAATGGTTGGTGATATCCGCCAGAAAATAACCGACGGCGCGTCAAAAGACGATTTTTTAGTTGATGTGTTTGCGCTGGTTCGTGAAGCCGCCAAACGCACCCTTGGCCAGCGTCATTTCGATGTCCAGCTGATGGGTGGTATTGCGCTTCATCGTGGCCAGATCGCCGAAATGAAAACCGGCGAGGGCAAAACGCTTGTTGCGACTTTGGCGGTGGTGCTGAATGCGCTTGATGGGCGCGGCGTTCATGTCGTCACGGTCAATGATTATCTGGCATCACGCGATGCGGCATGGATGAGCAAGGTCTATGAATTTCTGGGGCTAAGCGTTGGCTGTATCACGGGCGGACTTGATGATGATCAGCGCCGCGCCGCCTATGGCTGTGATGTCACTTATGGCACGAATAATGAATTCGGCTTTGACTATCTTCGCGATAATCTGAAATTCAGCCTTGAAGATATGGTGCAGCGCGATTTCAGCTTTGCGATTGTCGATGAGGTTGATTCGATCCTGATTGATGAAGCGCGCACCCCGCTTATCATTTCCGGCCCTGCCGAAACCAATGCCGAACATTATCATGTTGCCGATCAGATCATCCCGTTATTGGTGGATGAAGATTTTGATCTTGATGAAAAGGGCAATAGTGTCTCGCTGAGTGAAATTGGCATTGAACATGCTGAAACCCTGCTTCGCGAGCGTGGTGCCATTGGCGATGCAACGCTTTATGACATTGAAAATGTCGGGCTGTTGCATCATGTCAATCAGGCGCTTCGTGCGCATCGGCTTTTTGCCCGTGACACGCATTATATGCTAAAGGCCGGCGAGGTTGTCATCATTGATGAATTTACCGGCCGCGCCATGGAAGGCCGCCGCTTTTCTGATGGGCTGCATCAGGCAATTGAGGCAAAAGAAGGCGTTGAAATTCAGGCGGAAAACCAGACGCTGGCTTCAGTCACCTTCCAGAATTATTTCCGCATGTATGACAAGCTTGCAGGCATGACCGGAACAGCCATGACCGAGGCTGGTGAATTTTCCGAAATCTACGCATTAGAAGTTATGGCCATCCCGACCAATCGTGATGTTGCTCGTATTGATTATGATGATGAGGTTTACCGCACCAGCGCCGAACGTGACGAAGCTGTGATCGCGCTGATCCTTGAATGCCGGTCACGCCAGCAGCCGGTTCTTGTTGGCACGATCAGTATTGATAAATCCGAACGCCTTTCAGCCGAATTGAAAAAGCGTAAAATCGAGCATCGGGTTCTGAATGCCCGTTTCCATGAAGAAGAAGCCAAAATCATTGCTGATGCTGGCGTGCCCGGTGCGGTGACGATTGCCACCAATATGGCTGGCCGCGGAACCGATATTCAACTTGGCGGCAATCTGGAAATGCGGCTTGCCAGCCTTGAGGCCGAAGGCAAACCAGTTACCGAAGCGGTTACGGCCAAGATTGCTGCTGAAATTGAAGCGGCCAAAGCCACCGCGCTTGCCGCTGGCGGGCTATATGTTATTTGTACCGAACGCCATGAATCGCGCCGGATCGATAATCAGCTTCGTGGCCGGACAGGGCGCCAGGGTGATCCTGGCGCGTCAAAATTCTTCTTGTCACTCCAAGATGATCTGATGCGTATTTTCGGCTCGGAAAAGCTGGAAAGCATGCTGTTAAAGCTTGGTCTTGAAGAAGGCGAGGCCATTATGCATCCATGGATTAACAAGGCTGTTGAAAAAGCCCAATCCAAGGTCGAGGCACGCAATTTCGAGATTCGCAAGCAATTGCTGAAATATGATGACGTGATGAATGACCAGCGCCGGGTGATTTTTGACCAGCGCAAGGAAATCATGCGCGCCGACGATGTTCATGACACGGTTGTCGATATGCGCCATGAAGCCGCTGCCTTGATTGTCGAACGGTCAATTCCCGCTGGCACGTATCATGATGCATGGGATTCAGAAACGCTTGATGCCGATGCCCGCCGCGTCTTGGGGGTCGAGGCACCGATTGCCGATTGGTTTGCCGAAGATGGCATTGCCGAACCGGAAATCGAAGCCCGGTTGATTGACGCTGCCGATCGTCATATGGCCGAAAAAGCCGTCCGGCTTGGGCCTGATATCATGCGGATGGCAGAAAAGAATTTGCTTTTGCAGGTGCTTGATCAGCAATGGAAAGAACATTTATTGACCCTTGATCAATTGCGTCAGGGAATCACGCTTCGGGCCTATGGGCAAAAAGACCCTTTGAATGAATATAAGCGCGAAGCCTTTTTGATGTTTGAAACGATGCTTGCCAATATGCGCGAAACCACAAGCATGGTTCTCTCGCATGTCGAGATCCGCCAGCCCGATGAAGACGGCGCGCCACCAGCCGCACCAGCAGAGGCATCTGCCAATGCGAAAGTGTCGCGAAATGCCCCTTGCCCATGCGGATCAGGCAAGAAGTTCAAACATTGCCATGGCGCGCTTTAGCGCTTCCATATCACTGGTTTCGGGATCGCTGGTTTCGGGGCTTGTGGTCTCTCTCAATGCCTCTTATCTAAAAGATAGATAGAGTTTGGTGAGGCGGAACAGATGATCAAATATCAATTGATCTGCGATTTGACACATGAATTTGAAGGCTGGTTCCAAACTGGCGCTGCTTTTGATGCGCAGAATGAAGCAGGGCTAATCACCTGTCCGGTTTGTGATAGCGTCAAGGTGCGCCGCGCCCTAATGACGCCCAATCTGGCCAGCCCAAAACGTCGCCGTGATGATGTGCGTCGCTTGCCAATGGCTGAAGCTGGCCATCAGGCTCATCATCAGGCGGGCACCAACGCGCCATCTTCTCAAGCCGCATCTGGCCAAACCGCATCGGCGCATGTTGCCGCATCCAAGCCCGCATCAGCACAGGCCACCCCATCACAGGCCGCGCTTGGTGAGGCGATTGCGCAGCTTCGCCAATTGCAGCGCAAGGTAAAGTCTGAATGTCGGGATGTCGGGACCGATTTTGCAACCGAAGTTCGCAAAATGCATTATGGCGACAGCGAACCTGAGAATATTTATGGTCATTCGAGCGCTGAGGAACGCGAGTCACTTGCTGATGAAGGCATTGATATCGTGACTTTGCCGTGGTTGCCGCCTGAACATTAAACCAGGTGATTAGCGCCTTGGCCTTTGCCCTATCGAAAGCCGCCACTCGCCGCATAATTGATCGCCAGTGACCCGATTGGCATAAAGCCGCCGCCCGGACAGGGCGCAAAACCGGTCATATCATCAAGAACAATCCCCGCTGCGGCAAATTCGGCGCGTAATTCGGTTGGCCGCACGAATTTACGCGGGTCATGTGTGCCAGCAGGCACAAGCCGAACAATATATTCAAGCGCGAATTTGGCAAAAACCAGTGCTGGCAAGCTGCGGTTAATCGTGGTGATCACAACAACGCCATTTGGTGCCAGCATCGCGGCAATCGCCTTGACGAAAAGGGGGCGGTCGGCAACATGTTCGATCACTTCAGAGGCATAGATCACATCGAATTTGGCACAGCTTGCGGCTAGATCTTCGGCTGTGATCACCTGATAATCAATCGCCAGCTGCATCGATTCAGCATGTATTTTGGCTGCGCTGATCGCCGGTGCGGTAACGTCAATGCCGGTTACTTCTGCGCCAAGCCGCGCCATTGGTTCGGCAAGCAAGCCACCGCCACAGCCAATATCGAGTATTTTCAATCCAGCCAATGATGGTTTTGGGCCTGTTTTTATTGGAAAAAACCGGCCTATTGATTGCAAAATATAGTCAATCCGGACGGGGGTAAAAGCATGCAAAGGTGCCATTGGCCCTTTTTGATCCCACCATTGGTCGGATAGGGCGGCAAAATTATCGATCTCTGTTTGATCGGCTGTTGTCATCATAGGCTTGCCCCGGCGGCTGGTAATCGTTATAGCTGCGTGAAATTAGATTTACTGGAAAACAGCATACAGCAAATGGCACGGATTGTTCAAAAATTTGGCGGCACCTCGGTGGCCGATCTTGATCGCATACGCAATGTGGCGCAGCGGGTAAAAACCGAAGTTGACGCTGGCCATGAGGTTGTGGTTGTTGTCTCGGCAATGTCGGGGACAACAAATCAGCTTGTCTCGTGGGCATCGGAGATCGGCCCGCTTCATGATGCCCGCGAATATGATACGATTGTCGCGACTGGCGAACAGGTGACGGTTGGCTTGCTGGCGATTGCTTTGCAAAATATCGGCATCGATGCGCGGTCATGGCTTGGCTGGCAGATTCCCATCCGGTCAGATAATGTTCATGGCGCGGCGCGGATTGACTCGATTGACGGGTCGGCTATCCGCGAGCGCATGAAAACCGGACAGGTTGCTGTCATTGCCGGTTTTCAGGGCATTGGCCCCGATGGCCGGATTAGCACACTTGGCCGTGGCGGCTCGGATACATCGGCCGTTGCGATTGCCGCCGCGCTCGAAGCTGACCGGTGCGATATCTATACTGATGTTGATGGGGTTTATACTACCGATCCGCGAATCGCACCAAAAGCAACCAAATTAACGCGAATCACCTTCGAGGAAATGCTGGAAATGGCATCATCAGGTGCCAAGGTTTTGCAAACAAGATCAGTCGCCATGGCGATGCGCCATAATGTTAATCTGCAGGTGCGCTCAAGTTTCAATGATGCACCAGGCACTTTAGTCGTGAATGAGGATTCAGTCGTGGAACAAGAAACCATTAGCGGGATTGCCTATAGCCCTGACGAGGCCAAAATTACCATCGTTGGCTTGCCTGATCAGCCGGGTGTTGCTGCCAGTGTTTTCGGCGCCTTGGCAGATAATCATGTCAATGTAGATATGATTGTGCAAAGCGCCTCAAGCGCTGTTAAGAAAACCGATATCAGTTTTTCGGTCAGCCGTGGCGATCTTGATAAAGCCGTTGACATTATTAATAAAATCAAAGATCAGCTAAAATTTGAGTCGGTTGACGCCGCGCCAAATGTTGCCAAAATTTCAGTCGTGGGAATGGCGATGCGGACCCAGCCCGGTGTTGCCAAGACGATGTTTGAAACATTGGCGGCCAAGGGCGTAAATTTGCATGTGATTTCAACATCCGAAATCAAGATTTCGGTTCTGATTGATGCTGAATATACCGAGTTAGCGGTTCGCAGCCTGCATACCGCCTATGGATTGGATGACGAAGCTTAATATCGCAACGATAGCTATAGATACTTGCTAAACAAGGCAGGATCTGCGACATAAAGGGATAACAGCCAATATTATCAGATATATGGTCGAAGGTTGTTCGTTTAAAAACTTAAAGTTTTATTTGCAATCTTCACAGTTTTCTGGTGCTTTTGTGAAGATAAGCGATGAATGGAGACCGATTTTTGGTGCGCGTTCAAGGTAAAGATATCCAACCTGTGGTTGCCGACGACAGTTTCGAACAAATTGGTTCGACGCTGAAACAAGCGCGTCGGGCTCAAGGTTTGAAAATCAGCGACGTATCACAGCAGCTCCGCATCTCAGTTGATTATCTGTCAAAGTTGGAGATGGGCGCATTTGATCAATTGCCAGCGCCAGCCTATGTCACAGGGTTTTTGCGAAGCTATGGTCAGTGTGTTGCGCTTGATCCAACAACACTTGTGGCGCGCTATAATGATTTGACCACCAAAGCGGCAACCATGCCAACCTATAAAATTCCGGTGGGCGCACGCCCGCCACAGCGATCGGCACCAGCCATTGCTTCAATGCTGGTTGTTTGTGCTGGCATTGCTTACGGCGGTTGGTACTGGGTAAATGGCGGCGATGTGAATGATCAGATGGCGATGGTGCCAAGCGAGATCGTGGAAACCCTGTCAATTCCTGCCGCGATGCAAGACACGCTTATCGATCAGCGCGCAACGTCGGCCATACCGAATGATGATCAGGCGCAAAGCCAAGATCTGACGGTGCCTGTACAGCCCGAAAAAGTCATTGCCGCCAAGGCCGTAATACCAACCCCAACCGTGGAAACAGATGATCAGGTGGCCATGACCAAAACCGGCACCACCGAAACTGTCATGACCAAAACCGGCATCACCGAAACTGGCACGGCAAACACGATCACGGCTGAGGCACCAGCCGGTGCCACATTAACAAAACCCGTCGAAACGGCAGCGGCGATTGTCGCACCACGCGAACCAGCCGCGCCGCCAGCCGATGTGGATAGCCCCGTTCTATCAGGCGATCTTGCCGAAACACAGGTAATTACCCCGGCATCGCAAGATGGCGAAACGCGGGCGACTGGCAATAGCGCCATTGCCAATCTTCGTGATCCGGCGCAGGAAATCACCATCCGTGCGGTTGCCGCAAGCTGGGTTGAAATTGTGCGTGATAATGGTGAAGAAGTGATGGCAAAATTGATGCAGGCTGGTGACAGCTATGTTGTCGAAGGCAATACGCGGCTTTATCTCAGCACTGGTAATGCTGGTGGGCTGGAAATTGTCATCGGAAGCGATGACCCGCGTCCAATTGGTGAAACTGGTCAGATTGTTCGCGATCTGCCGCTCGTTACCGATAAATTACGGCAAACGCTCTAGCTGTTATCCCAGCTCGATTTTTCTCCGTCTCGATATGATTGTTTGCAAATATGTGGGGTGCAGTCCCGATTTTGGCTTGTTCGCAATGATGTTGCGGTTTTTCATTGGGGCCATGCCTATTTGCGCGGCGATTGTTAGGCAAACTCTATAACTTGCCAGCCATCGTGGAAATTGCGCACAACAGCTCATCTGAACAAAGTGACGCATTGATCTGGCGCTTGCCCGCCGAACAGGGTATAGAATGGGGCAAAATCAACAGGCGTGCGCCGCGCCATTATTTGGAGTGCAAAAGTGTCAAACGCTTATCGGGCTTATCGAACAATCGAGCGCCGTCGCTGTCGTCAGGTGATGGTCGGATCAGTTCCGGTTGGCGGCGATGCGCCAATTTCGGTGCAAACCATGACCAACAGCCTGACAAGTGATATTGACAGCACCTTGGCGCAAATCAATGCGGCGGCGGCGGCGGGTGCTGATATTGTGCGGGTGTCCTGCCCTGATGAAGACAGCACCGCGGCGCTGAAAACCATTTGTGCGCAAAGTCCGGTTCCGATTGTTGCCGATATCCATTTCCATTATCGCCGCGCCATCGAGGCAGCCAAGGCTGGTGCCGCCTGTTTGCGGATCAATCCTGGCAATATTGGCAATGCGGCGCGGGTGCGCGAGGTGGTGCAGGCGGCGCGCGATCATGGATGTTCGATGCGGATTGGCGTGAATGCGGGATCGCTGGAAAAGCATCTTCTTGAAAAATATGCCGAGCCGTGCCCGGAAGCGCTTGTTGAATCGGCCTTGGAACATGCCAAGATTTTACAGGATAATGATTTTCACGAATTCAAAATTTCAGTCAAAGCATCCGATGTGTTTCTGGCGGTCGCTGCCTATCAACAGCTTGCCGATGTGATCGACTGCCCGCTGCATATTGGCATCACCGAGGCCGGTGGGCTGCGAGCAGGTACGATCAAATCGGCGATTGGCCTTGGCAATCTGCTGTGGGCCGGTATTGGCGATACGGTAAGAGTGTCGTTATCGGCAGACCCGACCGAAGAAGTGAAAGCCGGTTATGAAATGCTGAAATCACTTGGGCTTCGCCGCCGCGGTGTGACGGTTATTTCTTGTCCATCTTGCGCACGCCAGCAATTTGACGTCATCAAAACAGTGCAAATCATCGAAGATCGGCTAGAGCATATTGATATGCCAATCACTGTTTCGATCATTGGCTGTGTTGTGAACGGGCCGGGTGAGGCGCGTGAAACCGATATCGGGCTTACTGGTGGCGGCAAAGGCACCCATCAGATTTACCTGTCAGGTATGGCTGATCATCGTCTGTCAAATGGTGATATTGTTGAACATGTGGTTGATCTTGTTGAAACCCGTGTTGCCGAATTAAAAGCCGCCGAAGCGGCATCAACACAAACTTTAAAAGCAGATTAAAGCCCATGTCACGACTTCAACCTGCCCGCGGTACCGCTGATCTTCTTCCCGATAGCATGGCCAAACATCGTTTGGTGATTGACGCCGCGCGCACGGCATCGGCGCGCTATGGATTTCAGGAAATGGCAACGCCGATTTTTGAATTTTCCGAGGTGTTTTCACGCCCGCTTGGCGAAAGCAGCGATATCGTTACCAAAGAAAATTACAGCTTTGCCGATCGTGGTGGCGAAATCTTGACCTTGCGGCCGGAAAATACCGCTGGTGTTGTGCGGGCAATGATTTCGGGCGGGCTGACGCAAAGCCTGCCGTTGAAATATTTCTATGCAGGGCCGATGTTCCGCTATGAGCGTCCGCAAAAAGGCCGGATGCGCCAGTTTCATCAGGTAGGCATTGAATATCTTGGTCCAGATGATTCGCTTGCCGATGCTGAAATCATTGCTTGTGGTGCACGGTTTCTGGCGTCGCTTGGCGTTCTTGATGATTGTGAACTTCATCTTAATTCGCTTGGTGACAGCGACAGTCGGGCGGCTTATCGGGCGGCCTTGATTGCCTATTTGGAAACATTTGCCGATCAATTATCGGATGACAGCAAAACCCGCCTTGCGGTAAATCCGCTTCGCATTCTGGATTCAAAAGATGCTGGCGACCGCGCGATCTTGCAAGATGCCCCGCGATTACAAGATTATCTGAATGATGTGTCAAAGGCGCATTTTGCCGATTTGACAGCCGCGCTTGATAGCGCGGGCGTGGCGTGGGTTTTTGATCCGCTATTGGTTCGTGGGCTTGATTATTATTGTCATACGGCTTTTGAATTTGTCACCACATCGCTTGGCGCACAAGGAACGGTTCTTGGCGGCGGGCGTTATGACGGGCTTGCTGAAATGCTTGGCGGGCCAAAAGTGGCTGGTGTTGGCTGGGCGGCTGGTGTCGAACGGCTTGCCATGCTTGTTGAAACCGCCTCGGTAAATAAACCCAAAGTGGCGATTTTGACGGCTGATGATGGCGCGCGCCAAGCGGCGTTTCGTCTTGCCGAACAGCTTCGCGATGCGGGGATTGATATTGATCTGCCAACAAGCGGCGCGATGGGTAAAAAATTGAAAAAGGCCGATAAGGCCGGTATTTTAACTGCGGTGATTATGGGAAGTGAGGAACTTGCCAAAAACACCGTCCAGCTGCGCAATCTACGCGATGGAAGCCAGCAGGAATTGCCACTTGATCCGGACGATTGCAGCGGCCTTGCGGCGGCGATTGCCGAAAGCCTTCTCGCCCCATAGCGAACGGTCGTTTGCGGTTGGCAGCCGCGCCGTTTGACCTGCCAAATTTAGAGTGATTGAAACAAGACCAAAAAGGAGTTTTGGCATGAGCCTCGACTCATCAATGGATAAAGTACTTGAACGCCGCCGTGAAGTCGAAGACCGGCTATCGGATTCGGCCAATATGAGCAATAGTGATCTTGCGCAATTTTCGCGCGAACTATCTGACCTTCGTCCGGTTTGCGAACAGATTGAGCTGGTTCGCCGGATTGAAGCCGAGCTTGCTGATGCGCTTGTCATGGTTGGTGAAGCGGGTGATGATCCGGACATGCTGGAAATGGCGCAGGCCGAGGCCGATCTGCTTAAAGAACAGCTTCCCGATGCCCAAGCCGCCTTGCAGCTTTTACTATTGCCAAAAGACAAGGATGATTCGCGAAACGCCATTCTTGAGGTGCGCGCCGGAACGGGTGGTGACGAAGCAGCGCTTTTTGCTGCAAATCTATTTTCGATGTATCAGCGCTTTGCTGCAAAACATGGCTGGAAATTTGAAGTGATGGAAGTGTCGGAAACCGGCATTGGTGGCTATAAGGAAGCCACGGCAACAATTTTGGGTCAGGATGTTTTTGCGCGGTTGAAATTTGAATCGGGCGTGCATCGGGTGCAGCGTGTTCCCGAAACCGAAGCTGGCGGGCGTATTCACACATCCGCCGCAACCGTTGCCGTGCTTCCCGAAGCTGAAGATGTCGATATTCAGATTGAAGAATCCGATCTTCGGATCGACCTGTTTCGCGCATCGGGGCCGGGTGGCCAATCGGTCAATACAACTGACTCGGCGGTTCGCATCACGCATTTGCCAACCGGCATCGTTGTCAGCCAGCAAGATGAAAAATCACAACATAAGAACCGTGCCAAAGCGATGAAGATCTTGCGTGCGCGGATTTATGATGCTGAACGGGCGCGGGTCGAGGCTGAGCGCGCTGCTGAACGCAAAGGACAGGTTGGGTCGGGTGATCGGTCTGAACGAATCCGCACCTATAATTTCCCGCAAGGCCGTGTTACCGATCACCGAATCAATTTCACGCTTTACAAGCTCGACCGTGTCATTGCTGGCGAGGCGCTTGACGAGGTGGTCGACGCGCTGGTGTCAGAAGATCAGGCACGGCGGCTTGCCGAAGGGATGTGATGGTGACGCCGGTTGATCACAAAAAAACCGATCCGCCAGCACAACAAGACGCCAGCACCATTCTTTATGGTCTCGAGCAGACCCTTGCCGCGGCCGGAATTGCCAGTGCCAAGACCGATGCGCGTTGTCTTCTTGGCATGGCCTTAGGGCGTGATGACGCTGTTTTGCCACATGAAGATATCGCGCCACTGGATCAGGTTTGTGCTGACCGGCTGGCCGCGATGGTGGCACGCCGCCTTGAGGGCGAACCAATCAGCCGCATTCGCGGTTGGCGTGAATTTTGGTCACTTCGCTTTGCCGTATCGCCAGCAACGC
>Ga0255777_10001480_pt1 | contig 22077 bp, 28 predicted proteins | sample 101ome_15_FD_179975 | JGI IMG/M metagenome (GOLD analysis project Ga0255777, IMG submission 179975) | Coastal salt marsh microbial communities from the Groves Creek Marsh, Skidaway Island, Georgia - 101402AT metaG (version 2) | ecosystem: Environmental > Aquatic > Marine > Intertidal zone >... | reverse complement strand
GTAATAAAATTAAAATAATGAGGGTCACAAAACGTTCCGGTCGTGTTGAAGACGTAAAGTTCGACAACGTCACCAACAGGATTTCAAAACTCACGTACGGATTATCGGATACAGTAGACGTTTCTAAGGTTGCTCAGCAAGTTTTTTCGTCTATTTATGATGGTATCAAAACCCACGAGATTGATACTCTCTCGGCTGAGATATGTATTGGTATGATAACTTCAGACCCCGATTACGAGACCTTAGCAACTCGTATTACTGCAAGTAACATTCAAAAACGGGCGTCTAACAATTTTAACATTGCCATGCGTAAGCTTCACAAAGCGGGTATTGTAACCCACGAAGTTCTCGAGGTTTCGGCAAAGGTTAAGGATGATATTCAACCCGAACGCGATTACGATTTCGGGTATTTCGGTCTTAAAACACTCGAAAAAGGGTACCTCCAAAAGATCGATGGTGAAATCATCGAAACGCCGCAGTACATGTACATGCGTGTTGCTATAGGTATTCACGGTCACGATACCGAACGTGTCCTGGAAACGTACGAGGCGCTTTCCAAGGGTTTATTCATACACGCCACCCCAACTTTGTTTAATGCAGGAACACCCAGGCCACAAATGAGCAGCTGCTTCCTTATCGCAAATAAGGAAGATAGCATTGACGGAATTTACGATACCGTAAAAGAGTGTGCGCAAATCAGTAAATGGGCGGGTGGTATTGGTTTACACATTCACGATGTTCGTGCGAACAAATCACACATTCGCGGTACAAACGGGACTTCAGACGGAATCATCCCTATGCTTAGGGTGTATAACTCGACCGCAAGGTACGTTAACCAGGCGGGTCGGCGAAAAGGGTCCATTGCCGTATACTTGGAACCATGGCACGCCGATATCCTCGATTTCCTCGAGATTCGTTTGAACCAGGGTGACGAGGAAGCGCGGTGTCGCGACCTGTTTTCGGCGTTGTGGATTCCGGATCTATTCATGAAACGTGTGGAATCTGGTGGTAACTGGTCTCTATTTTGTCCAGACGTCGCACGTGGATTATCGGATGTTTACGGTAAAGAGTTCGAGGACTTGTACGAAAAATACGAAGCCGAAGGACTTGCAAAGAAAGTTGTATCTGCATCCGAGGTTTGGAAAGCGATCATTAAATCACAAAGCGAAACAGGAACACCGTACATGCTCTATAAGGATGCGTGTAACGAAAAGTCGAACCATAAACATATTGGTACGATTAAATCGTCTAACTTGTGTACTGAAATTTTAGAGTACACGGACAAAGACGAAACGGCTGTGTGTAATCTTGCATCTATCGCTTTACCGAAATACGTCGACGTCGAAAAGAAAGAGTTTAATCACGAGGAGTTACACCGCGTGACGAAAATGGTTACTCGAAACCTGAATAAGGTTATCGATAAAAACTTTTACCCGACCGAAAATGGGAAACGTTCAAATATGCGTCACCGACCGATAGGTATAGGTGTTCAGGGTCTTGCTGATGTATTCATCATGCTCCGTATGAGTTTCGGTTCCGAGGAATCGCGAAAACTTAACCGCGACATATTCGAAACCATATACCACGCGTCTCTCGAATCGTCGTGTGAACTTGCCGAAATGTATGGGACATACGAAACGTTTAAGGGGTCGCCGTTCAGTCAAGGTATTCTCCAATTTGATATGTGGGATCGTGACCCGAAGTTTAGTGGTCGGTACGATTGGAACGCCATGCGTGAACTCGTCAAAAAGGGTACGAGGAACAGTTTGTTACTTGCACCCATGCCTACCGCCTCGACGTCCCAGATTTTGGGGAACAACGAGTGTTTTGAACCATACACGACCAATATATATTTAAGACGAACACTCGCGGGTGAATTTGTTGTCGTAAACAAACATTTAGTAAACGATTTGAAAGAACGGGGACTTTGGTCGAAGGAAATGAAAGATCTTATGGTTAAGGCGAATGGGTCTGTCCAAAACATTATCGATATCCCCGACGACATTAAAGAACTGTATAAGACCGTATGGGAAATGAGTCAAAAAACAATCATCGATATGGCGGCGGATAGAGGTGTATACATAGACCAAAGTCAAAGTATGAACTTGTTCGTCGAGAGTCCGACGTTATCGAAACTTTCGTCTATGCACATGTACGCATGGAAAACAGGTTTGAAAACAGGTATGTATTACCTTCGAAGTAAAGCAAAGGCGCGACCGATCCAGTTTAGTTTAGAGGCGGAGTGTGCTATGTGTTCCGCCTAAACAGTTTGTATTTTGTTAACATGTACCAAACGCGCACCTGTATAAATTTTATATACAGGGTGTTCATACTGTATTGGCTTGATAATATTTTCTCACTTAAAAGTAAAATGGTACAACAGTACGAAGAGTGTCCACACGGACGTATTATTTATGAGTGTGAAGATTGTAAAAAATTATTGGATTATTTAGATAAAATATTAAGTGATATGAATGAAAACCAAAATACATACGTGGATAAGAAACTTTTACAGAAAATTATGAGAATAATTTTAAATAACGATGGGTATACATTACCAGAATACATACCACGAAGAATAGAATTGAGTAAAAAAATACAAGCTATTTTTGAAGAGTATGCAAAATCTTTCGGTGAAATAAGTGCGAATAATAGAAAGAGAATTGCAGAAAGAATTAAAAAAATGATAAAAGAACTTGGTGAAGATTGGAAAAAATCATTTAAAATCTTAGAACAAAAGTTTGGTAAAAACTTAGCTTATAGAATTTTAAATTCGCGATTTCCTACTCCAAATAAACGTACTACACGTGCTCAACTTAGTTCGGTTAAAAAAGCGGTTTCTAAACTCGTAAATTCTCTTAGTCCGACATTTGGAGCAAGGGTAAGAAATCAATTTTTAGCGGGAGCAACGAATTCTCAACAAAAAAGGAAATTAAATGAGGTTTCCAAAATTCTTTTTAGTAATAATTTAAGTACACCACCTAAAAAAAAGAAAAATCCATTAATTACACCTAATAGTCAAAAAGGAAAAACACCTCGGAAAACGCCTAATAGTCAAAAAGGTAAAAGACAAAAATAAATATTAGTATATATAAATGAAACGATCGCGAAGAGGTGACTATACACCCGAAATACACAAAAATATACTACAAGAAGAACTTAGAGTTTTAAGAAAAAGGTACACAGAATTAGCATATAAATATAGTCAAATAATGAAAAACGATAAAACGTACCAAAAAACTAAAGAGTTGGAAAACCTGTCTAAAAAACTAAATAATTTGAAAAAACATATGGAGAAAATTAGTAAAGCTTAAAGTTTATGTCACATGTACATTTATAAAGCATGGCAAAGTTTATAAACGCTAAAGATACATTAAAAATCGCCGATTATGACGGTCGTAAGATTTCTTTGTGTACGACCGAAGATAAACTCATGAAAATCATATTTCCACGCATGTATATGCCTTTTGGTATTTCTGGGTTTACGCCTGAGGTCGGTCCTACTAAGTATAACGTAGACTTTGCGATGAAAGGATGGGACGAGGAAGGTAACTTCGTCCAAAAATTTTATACGTGTATTCGCGAACTCGAGGAAAAAGTTATCGTATCGGTTTCGGAACAGAGTGAAACGATTTTCGGTAAACCCATGAGCGTAGAAGAATTGCGACCCATGTTTAATTCGAACGTTAAAGAATCACTGGATCGCGAACCGAAGTTTAGGGTAAAAGTTGATTCTACTATCGACGGTAAGGTTAAACCACACGTTTACGACGAGGAAAAGAACGCGTTATATGACGAAATAAAGGATGGTTTATACGCGAGAAATTCGGGTACGTCTATAGTCGAGATGAATAGCGTATACTTTTTGAATAAAAAGTTCGGAATAAGTTGGAAACTTAACTCGCTCGTGGTATATGAGCCACAGAGACTTAAGGGGTTCCAATTCATAGACGTTTAGCGTTTTTTGCGTTCGTATCTGCTATATTTAGCACTGAGTGATACAGCTGTTACCATAAGAGCTAAAAAGGCATAGGCAGACCAGTATTTAGAAACGTGTCTACCAATGTTAAAACTTGAATTTTGATTCATGTAATTACCGTTCATTTTTTATATTATATTTATATTTTATTTTAAATTGATTAGAGTCTAGATCTACTTTCGTTTAAAATGAGAATTTGGTATATGGCCTGAGCTTCTTTGAGAAGTTTGCCTCTTATGGCGACGTATGATTTAGGGTCCATGCCTAGTTTAATTTTAGCAACGCGAACGGATTCATTCCATTTAGCGAGTGTCATTCTTATTTTATTCTATTACAACATTTTCTTAATTTTCTTTTTGTATGCCTTGGTACCTTCTTTTGGTTGAAGTTTGAACCCAGATTTCTTTGGCTTGAACACTTTTACCAAATGCTTGGACCCTTCTTCTTTGAGACGTTCGAGTGCAGCCTTTCTTGCAGCTTTCGATACGATTCTTCCGTATTTGTCTTGGGTGAGATCTTTTTTCATGAGACCACCTGTTGTCTTGAGGGCAACACCGTGCCAAACTTCTGCGCGCGAACCGAACGTTTTTTCAATCATTTTATTTATATACTATACGCGGAAAATATTCTTAATTGCGGCGATGGATATTGAACCACTCGTTTTGTTTCGGGTTGGTATTTGTGTTTCTAAACGTTTATCGTTGAGCACTTCGGCGCTGATGAGTGACTTGTGTCCCTGAAGTGCCATCATAGATTCCTCGACACTTGGAAACTCGGGTTCGTCTATGTATACGAGTTTCTTAACGTGTACATTTCTCGTTTGACCCGTGCGGTGACACCTTCCTATAGCCTGGAGTTCGGTTGCTGGATTCCACGAAGGTGCTGTGATATAAACGCGCGAGGCGCACTGGATATTGAGACCCTGACCACCCGCCTTTATTTGAATAAGAAAAACGCTATTTTGTGGTGCGCGTTTGAATTCTTGAAGTTGGTGTATTCTATCTTCTTTAGAAACACTTCCGTCTATACGAAAAACGGGACACGTAAGTTTTGAGCGAATATGGTTCATTTCGCTTTTAAACTGGCAAAACACAATCGCTTTTTCCTCGGGGTGTTCTGATATCATGTTAAGAAGCGTTTCCATTTTTTTAGAACGTCCTTTCCATATTTCCGGTACATCTTCACACTTTTTAGCAATACCGTCCAAGTACATTTGTGGCCAAATCATAACTTGACGTGCACGTAACAAACACTCAAGAAATTGCATGTTACGCATGTTAATATTACGCGTCGTCTTTAAAATTTCTCGTATGAGTTCTTGTGACTCTAAGAAAACGTGTTTGTAGAGTTTCTTTTCTTCGGGGAACATTTCGAGTTCGACGTTATTGAAATAACACGTCGGAAGTTCGAGGTTCGCGTTAAACTCTTTGAGATCGTTTTTGGTACGTCTTAAAATATACGTATCTTTAACGTTTTTTGTCATGCCTTGAGAATAGGATCTAGGTATACCCAGAAACGTACACAAATTGATGAAATCATACATGGTGTTAAACACCGGTGTTCCCGTGAGTAACCACCTAATTTCAGATTTAAGTTGGAGTGCTGATTTAAACTTGGCTGATTCCGCATTCCTAATTTCGTGTGCCTCGTCTAATATGACGCGTCCCCAAATTATTCCATGTAATAATTTTGTTTTTTCTATGAGAAGGCTATACGTTGATATAACAATATCGTGATCGTATAAGTCTCGTGTATTTTTTGTTCTATCTGGACCATCGTACACGAAAACCGAAAGCGAAGGGGCAAACTTATTGATTTCTTCTTTCCATTGCATGACTATCGATTTTGGAACGATTATGAGTGTATTTTTTTGTGGATTCCCTAGTATTGTTGATATGGTCTGAATGGTTTTGCCGAGTCCCATCTCGTCACACAAAAAACCACCTTTCGGACCATCTGTTTGGTTCTCCATCGACAACATCCATTGAACACCTTCTTTTTGGTAAGGTGCGTAGAGTTGGCCATTGAGTTTTGTTTTTACAAGGTTACACTGCGTTTCGAAACTTATCATTTTTACTTTAAAAAAAATAATTAGTTTTTTCGACTTAGGTTTTTTTCACGTTTTTTATAAGCATTAATCCATTCTTGCATATTTTTGTTCGACCCACCTTTATTTGGATGGAATTTTTTAGCACCTGTTCTATATATAGATTTTAGTTGTTTAAGAGTTTTTGCGTTTTTAAGTTCCTTTTCCATTTTTTGTTTTTCGGTTAAACGTGGTACCGTTTTTGTTTTTAAACGAGGTGATCGTCGTAGTGTAGCATTAAGTTTTTTTTGAAACTCTTTATAATTCTTAGCCGGTTTTTGGTAAAAAAGTTTTTCTATATTTTCGGGGGTTAGATTACTCATTACTATAAATTATGTACATTATTTTTTTAGGTTCATGTTAATTAAAACACTTGCAATTTGCACGGCAAGTGTTATTGCTTCAGCTTTTGCTATTGTATCGATATAATATTCAATGTGTTGTGGACTAAAATCGTTTGAGTTTATTAAGTCGACACAATACGGTATAAACCTCGTCGAGGCGGTTCTGAACTTGGTCGTTCTTAGTTTTATGGTTCTTTTACCTATTATATACGATACCCTTGCAACCCTGTTAAGTTTCATTCATATACTTTTATATTACTCTTCAAAATAATCGTCGTCGGAATCCGTGGAAATGGGACACTCTGGTCTGATAAGTTCTTTCTTTTTTCTTGTTTTTTTAACTGGTTCTTCTATACCATGTTCTCGGTGATACAGTACTTTATTCCAAAACGCTTCCATGACGGGTAAATATTTTTCAAACCACCCACGATCTCGTTTGACGTTAACGACGACAAACTCTTCGGGTTTGGGCCAATTAAAGTCGGCTGGCTTATACTGAATAAAGTCAGCTTCTTCGAGATCGAGGATTTCCATACACAGTTGGAGTTGTGGCATGTAGTGTTCGGGAACTTCCGGTTTTATTTCGCGCATCATGGGACACTTTATTTCGACGAGTTTACCCGATTCGGAAACGCCATCTGGTGATCCTCCTAAGAACGAATACTTTGGGTGTGGACACAAACCCAGTTCGTGTACGACTTCGTTATGTCTTTGTTCATAAAGAATTCGCGCCTCGTCTTCATACTTTTCGCCATGTCTCGTTGCTTCGTTACCTTCAAACTTTGGTCCTTTTCCACACTTTCGTAGTAGAAGTTGGTCAGGTGTTTCGTATTTGTTTACACCAATAGCCGATGCGGCATCCGATGCCGTAAGCATACGCATACGCAAATCCAACCATTCTTGTGATTTTTGTGGTGCATATTCAAACTCAAGCCATTTTTTTACATTTGGATGCATATTAAAAGATAAACTTTCAACGTTTTTAAGCATCTTCTTCGCGAGCGACGCGTAATCTTTCTCTCAAAACACGAACGGTTCCCAAACACGCTATATTTCTTCTCAAACACTCGTCCACGAGTTCTTCTTTTTTCATGACCCAAAGTTTTGGTAAATTTTCATCTATTGTACTCATCATGCTCATATTTTCTGAATCATCTTCTTCTATGTTTGATGACATTTCGTAAGTGACGTTTGGAGGTGGTGGTTTTCTAAAAAATATTTTTAGTACTATTACAGTACTAACAAACCCACCTGCTACGAGTAAATAGTTTTTTAACATTATTTTAAATAATTAGTGTTTTTATTGTTTAAGTAGTTTAGGTGTGGTGGATAAAAAAAACTTCGCGCTGCGTATTGTTCAGCCTGTTTTTTATTTTTTGCCCACCCTCTTCCGAGAAACGTACTATCGACATAGACATCTATGTAAAAAATACCATTCTCGTGTGATATGACGCGATAATCTGGTAAATTGAGATTATTTGTTTGACAATACCTCATGAGATGGTCTTTAAAATTATCATCTATCATGATACAGTTCATATTTACAAAATTAGGATCGTTGTATATTTTGAGTATAAACTGTTTCGCGTGAAGTAAACCTAGATCCATATAAATTGCTCCTACAAGAGATTCGAAGACGTCTTCGAGAATTTTAGGATTTTTGTTCCATTCGTTACGCATACCCTTTTCGTCCATTTGAACCCATTTATAGAGTTCGAGTTTAGTTGCTATGTTAGCAAGAGTTTCACCACGAACGAGTTTCGTTCTCGCTTTGGTCAAGAAACCTTCCTGTTTGTTTTCATACCTGTCGAATAAAAATTTAGTAATCACGAAACCTAACACGGAATCGCCTATGAATTCAAGTGTTTCGAAAGAACCATCAAGAGTTTCGTCTTCTTTTAATGCAGATTTGTGTCTAAATGCTTTTTGGTACAAATCTATGTTTGATATCTTTGTACCAACAAGGGTCTCGACAGAAGACCTGTCGATAATCATGTTTATTTGTTATTATATGTTATTATTTTTTTAAGTTACTTAGGTTGAACGTAGTGCGGACTGAGATACTTTTGAAGATTTAAGAAAGTAATTTGTACGTCGGCAGGTGGTTGAAGAAGATCCTTAAGATTGTCGTCAAGAACAAGAACTCTACCGTTGTCTGGATGTTTCAATCCTTTTTCGGTAACATACTTGTTTATGGCTTTTGTTACAGCGCTTCTAGAAATGAGTTCACCTTCAGCTAATCCGAGAAAGTTTCTAAGTTTTTCGGAAACTTCTTGTTTTCGGTTAAAGCCATTATTTTTAGCTCTAGCGGCAGCTTTCTCACCGTTTGGGTCGTCTTGTTTATTCTTAATTTTTCTAACGAGTTTCGTTAAAGACTTAATTTCAGAACGGAGTGCGGTGATTTCTTCAAGTACAGATTCAATAGACATTTTTATATGTATATTAAACGTAATATCTTTAAGTCCTTTTTTATATATATCAGGAGCTTGTTATTTTTTATGTGTACAATATAATAATGGTAAATACCAGAGAAAAAGTTGTTAAAAAATTACCGAACAACTTTTTTCCATTGTTTAGTGATTATGAAAAAAGAACTATAAATGAGTGGGTAAAGAAGAAAGTGTGTTTTGGTGACAAAACTTTGTACAAGTACATTTCTGATAAGTATAGTCAGGATAATGTAAAAAAATTTAGGGCGCGTGTGAAAAGGTTGTATCCTAATGAAACGTTTGAAGATGCCGCTAAAGTACTCGTTACAGAATCTATTCGACCTTCAATGTATGGTATAATTGACGAACTCACTAAGTTTTTAAAACCAATGGGAGATTTAATAATAAGTGGGGGTGAAGCAACAAATTTTTACCTATACACAGATGAAAAAGTTGTGACGACTGATATTGATACTAAGTTTGTACCAAAAATGAAACCAGATGATAAGTACTTTGGTAAATTACAAGCCGTTAAACTTTTGTTATGGAATAAACTGGGTGAAATAGCACAACGCGATAATTATAAGATCATAAATACAGTTCTTAGAGAAACTTCTCAGTATTTTAATGAAAGTGCAAAGAATTATTCAGAAGAAGAAAATTTTAGGACAAACTGGGGGTATAAAATTGCTCGGTTTATAGGACTCACTTCTGCAACGTCTAAAAAATCAGAAGGGTACCACGTAACAAGAAGGTATACATTAATGCCTAAACGTAAAAATATAAAAAATGCAGCGAATGTACTCATAGACGTAGAACTTTTTACTTTAGACATGAAGTTTCGTGTGTTTAACATAAAATCAGGTAAACTCGAAGATCAGAATTTTGGTGGTATTCTTGATATTGCATTTATGCGTCCTAAACAACTCGGTTACAATGTTGCTAAGAAAAATATTACAAATAGCTCGTTAGTAGGGTTTGTTAATCGTAATAAAAACGTAACATACTATAAAAAATATAAGTATTTACAAGTACCAACAGTACACTATCTCATAGAAGATATATACATGATGCAAAAGATGGGTCTCAGACCAGGGAAAAGGGATAAAGATCGTAAAAGAATGTTAGCATTAGCACGAAAAATAACAAAGAAGAAAATTTCAGTAACAGATACTATTGATACGATTGCTAAGAAAGTCGGTGTAAAACTCGGTAAACCCGTCCATACGTTTCGTAAGTACACAAAAGTTGGACCACGAATATTGAAAAAGGCATCGGATGTAAACCCTAAAAGATATAAATTATCTACAACAACACCATCCAAAGATAAATTGAGTAAACACTTGTTTTACGGTCTTAAATCAACGAACAAAAATTTAAACACACCACCAGGATACCTTAAAACACAATCAAATCAAATGTTCAATTTAGAAAAAATGAATTGGACATCAAGAATGAATAATACAAACTATATTAGAAACGAATTAAATTTCAGACCAGTAAAAGCAAAACCTTTACCTTCTACTATACGTAACGTTAATATGGAAGAAACCCTATACGGATTTAAACCTATACGTGACCACTGGGTTCCAAAACCTATACTTGAAAAATCAGCTATGATACCTTTTATTGGTTTAAAGAAATGAAACCAAAACAATATATAAAATGATTTACGACACACCCTTTAAAACAGATGATGGCATGCGTCACGTCAGAGCGTACACAGATGAAAAGAAAAAATGCTTCGTGCAATTAACCGATGTTAAAGTTATCGAAGTTGATGGAGAAGATATTTCATTTGAACTTTCAGGCGACGATAATATTGCTAAAGTTGAAGCAGTACATTTAACAAACATTCAATCCGCATTGGAAAATAGTAAAGAGTGGTTTGGTAAAGAACTTACAGAAAAAACAATCACTAAAGCATACATTAAAGATGATGTTGTTACAGCAGAAAAAATCGACGCTTCTAGAGTTTTTAATGCTAACAAAGAACTCGTCGACATTGAAACATTGACACCAGGTGTGACGTGCTCTGTTTTTGTAGAATTTTCGGGTCTTTGGTTTGCGAGATCACATTTTGGGTCGTCGTGGAATCTTGTTCAGGTAAAAATTCACGAAGAACCAAAAAATACAGAAGAGGAACCTGAGTGTGAAGTTGAATCTTATCCAGAAGAATGCATGTTTGAAGACAGTGTTTCCAAATAAAAAAAATTATTTATTATATATAAAGATGATGAAGATGAGAAAATCGTTTAGTAGAAAAAATTTACTTATCGCCACAGCAGTTGTTATTGCCCTCCTATTAATATTGAACAGTTGCAAAACTTCTACTTACACGGTACAAGAACGCATGTATGCTCCAGTCGGAATGGGTGACGATAAACCAGCTCCAGGTCCAGGTCCATCTCCAATGAGAGATTCTAAACCATCAGGTGGTTGTGAAATGAAGGTTGGTACAGGTCTCGCGTCTTCCCTTCTCCCAAGAGAAGTCGCGTCCCAAGAGGATTTTGGTGAGTTTGCTCCAGAAGACATACTCGCTGGTCAAAACTTCCTCGAACCACGTGCCCAAATTGGTTTCCCAGAAACCGTTGGCGGTGCTTTGAGAAACGCGAATCAACAAGTTCGTGCCGATCCACCAAACTCCAAGGAACCATTTGTTTGGAATAATTCGACCATAGTACCAGATACTATGAGAAGACCATTGTGTTAAATAGACATTTAAAGAATATAGGAATAGTTTATAATATAAAACATGTCCAGCTCTCCATCGGACGAACTTTCTAACAGCGTCTCTAAGTTGGTTGAACTTAACAAGCAAATTACAGAAGCCAGAGAAGATATAAAGATTTTAGTTCAGGCTGAAAAATCTTTAAAAATGCAAGTCAAAAAACTCATGACCGATAACGGTCTTGACGTTATTAATTTGAAAAAAGGTAAAATTTCGGTTAAAAAAAGTTCCAGAAAACAGGGTTTAAATAAAACCTCAGTTAAAGACGGTTTGGTTACTTTTTTCAATGGTAACGAACAACAAGCTGAAAGTGCCTTAAAGGTTATACTCGATAGTTTACCAACAAAAGAATCAACATCACTCTCGCTTACTGGTTTGAAAGATAAGAAACAAGAATAATGGTTTGGAATCAATACGTTTACGAAGCTACACACGGTAATGACGCTGAATATAGCGATTACGAAGATGAAGTTAATATAGACGAACCTTTACATATAAACGACTGGGAATTAGAGTACCAGGACGAACTCCGATATATGTGGGGGATACTACAACAGTACCTATACGATGCGGCTATATCACATCGCATTTTAAACTTTGCAAACTACGACGATTTTGTCGAATTTTGTTTTTATAATTCTAAATACGGTTCTTAGATTAATTTGTAATGTAAATATATACAAACATGCTTCCAGATATTACGTCTCAAAAAGTTGCTTTACCCGCTTCGCTTTTTTTACTTCTCAGTCCAGGTGTTCTTCTCAGAACAAATGGAACCAAGGTCTCTTTCAGAGACGGTTTAACTGGACGAAACGCAGTATTGTTTCACGCACTCGTCTTTTTTCTCGCATTTTCGTTGATTGCAAAGGCCTTGGGTCTCGTTCTTACGAAAACCGATCTCATCGTCACCACTTCCCTGTTCATTCTTCTCAGTCCAGGTATGCTCTTAACAATTCCAGCTGGTTCCAAGGGTCTCTTTACTTCGGGTCAAACCAGTACATCTTCGGCGGTTGTTCATACGATCGTCTTCGCACTTGTGTTCGCTCTTTTGAGAAAGCAATTTCCTCAGTACTATTAAACGATGAAATGTTCGAGTATCTCGTTGTTGGTCCAGGTGCCATGGGTATATTTTCTATGCTCGGGTACCTCAAAACGATAGAACCTTCTCTAAAACATATAAAAGAATATTCGGGGGCATCTGCGGGTGCCATAATAATTTTATTTTTATCTTTAGGGTTTACAATTGATGATATTGTATATAAATTAGCCTTGATTAACGGTAAAGAACTCGTAAAATTAAATTTAAAGTGTTTTTTAAATGAATATGGTTTAGTAGATTTAAAACCAATACGTCAAAAATTTGTAGACGTTTTTGAGTGTGATCCGACATTTTCAGATATAGATAAAAAAATATACATATCTGCTTTTTGTGTGAACACATCTAAAACGGTATATTTTTCAAAAGATACACACCCAGATATGAAAGTAATAGATGCTTTGTGTATGAGTATAGCAATACCACTCATATTTTCATCTTACCGATACGAAGGTTTAGTTTACGTGGATGGTGGTACACTTGAAACTTTACCCACTACACCTTTTTTAGATAAAAAACCAGATAAAATACTTTGTGTTAGAATGAAAATGGAAAATCAATTCATAGAAGATATAAAAAATCCAAAACAGTTCGCAGAAGCGCTCATTGCTTCTACGTTAAATAATAGAAAACAAAACGTTATAAAAAATAGTAAAATTGTTGATATAGATATAGGTCAGGTAGACGTTTTTAGGTTTAACATGACATATGAAGAAAAAATGAAATTATATTTGAATGGCATATCGCTATAAACTTTTTTTGTTGGTTTATATCAATATGGACGCGTGTGATCCAGGAGTGAATTCAGCAGACCTCAAGACGCTCCTCAAACAAAATTTAGGTATAGATTTAAAACTTTCTAGAAACGAAATATGCGATGTATATTCGAGTATACAGGATGGAAAATTACCGTTACCACCTTTAGTTTTAAGTCGAGACAGGACTCATATGATGGATAGAAAATCACCTTTAACTATGGCAGATTTCGATAAACTTTTTAGTTCTTCTAGTAAAGTTACGTCTATTAGACGTATAGCTAAGAAAGTTGGTGTAGCGAGACATGCCGATAAAAAACTCACAAAGGCACAGCTTATAGGAATAATAGGTAGACGCTTACACGCGTTAAAAGTTTACGAACCTATAAAGTTTCACTCTACTCAGAAAACTAAAATTATAAGAGAGAGTATAAATAATATCGAACGAAGTGAAAACAATGTGAATAGAGGTAATAACGAGCGAGGTGAAAACAATGTGAATAGAGGTAACAACGGAAGAAGTGAAAACAATAACAGACGAGGTGAAAACAATGTGAATAGAGGTAACAACGAACGAGGTGAAAACAATAACAGACAAGGTGAAAACAATGTGAATAGAGGTAACAACGGACGAGGTGAAAACAATAACAGACAAGGTGAAAACAATAACGAAAGAGGTGAAAATAGACCACCGACGTTTTCTAAAAAAAGACCATTTTTTTTAAAAAGAACATCAGGACCTTACGTTAATGTAGAAAAAACCGTTACAAAGACACAATTTAATAAACTAAACCGCGCTCTTTTTGGTGAAAAAACAAACGACGAACAAGATGAATTTGAGAGATTATCTAAAATAAGACGTGTTGTAAGAAGAGGTAAAGAAAAATTTAAAGAACAAATAGAAAAAAATGGATACTCTAATTTAACAAATAGAGAATTCGATAAGTATTGGGAATATCTCATGAAAATATCAAAAAAAAGAGTATACAATGAAATGACTGGGTTTACTCCTACTCATAAAATTTTACCATGGGGTTTGTTTAAAAGAACACCACCTAGTTCTACGTTAAATACCAAAACAACTGTGAGTAAAAACACACCCGAAACTGGGGGTAATAATGCTAAAACCATAACCAAAACTGGTGGTAATAGTTCTAAAACCGTACCCGAAACGGGGTTTAGTAATAATGTTAAAAACACACTTAATACTGGTATAAATACTTTTGTAAAAAAAACTAAAAAGATTTCTAAAAATAATACTATTAATGTAAAAAAACAATTATTTAATAATAGGTATAATCAAGCCGAAAATTTAAAAAATAAGTATAGAGAATATTTACGTGATAAAAACATTGTTCGAATAATTCGAAATTATCAAAATAATACAAAATCAGGTTTTTTTGGAAAAAGTAAGTTTCCTACTCTTAACAATGCTAACAAAGCAATACAAAATCGTATAAATATAATAAAAATTAGTAATAGTGTTCGTAATCAATTTAGTAATGATAAGAATAGAAATATAGTAAATCGTGTTTTGAATAATTTAGAATCTGGTAAAAGTGGTCTTAAAACAGAAGTACAAGTTATAGGAAAAATAAATGAACTTTTGACACAGAAAAACGAAGCTGAAGCTGCTAAAGCCAATGCTCAAAGAAAAGCTGAAGAAAATGCTCAAAGAAAAGCCGAAGAAAATGCTAAGAAGAAAAACGAAGATGAAGCCGCTAAAGCCAATGCTCAAAGGAGAAAAAACGAAGCTGAAGCTGCTAAAGTCAATGCTCAAAGGAGGAAAAATGAAGCTGCTATTGGTAAAGCAATAGCTAAACAGAAAAAAATTGAAACTGAAACTGAAATTCAAAGGATAAAAAATGAAACAGTTACTAAAATGTATCGAGGATACAGTGCTGAATTAAACAATGTATCAAATTTAAATCAACTTGAAAATATTCATAGAAGGTATAAAAAATCTAAAATTAGTAAAGTTTGGAAACAAAAATTAAATAAAAAATATAAAAATAAAAAATTAGAACTAAATTCTAATTCTAATTCCAATTCTACTAGAAAACGTTCTTCCGGTGGAATATTTGGTAGTTTCTTTGGAAAAAAAGGTAAAAATAAAAACAATTCGAATAATAACATTGATTATAATGGAAATAATAATACGACTAACGAAACTGATGAAAAAAATACTTTAACTGAAAAAATTCAAAGAACGCGTAATAAATTTAAAAGAACACGTAATAAATTTCAAGAATCGGGTAGAAAAATTGGTAAATTTTTTGTTAAAAAAGAGAAAAAAATTAAAGTCGATCCTAAACCAATACCTAAAAAAGAAATAAAACCTGAAATCAAATTAGAAGGTGGTGGTGGACAAGCTACTTATTTGAGACTAATTAGAGAAGTTAGAAGAGTTAAAAATTCTGAAAAACAACTCAAAGCATTAAGACGCGAAGGTTTTTTGCGTCTTCATCCTAATAAAACTGGATTTAATGGACAATATTTCAGACTTTTTAAAAATGAAGTTGATAAATTATTAGAAAAATTTCAAAAAGGAGAACCCGAACCAAACAAAAAAATGTTAAAACAACGCGAATCTTTGGAAAAACTTCTTAAAAGTTCTAAAAATCTTACGGATAGAAATAAATACTTTAGGCGTTTGGAAGGTGGTGAAAGTTTAAATTCTATAAGACAAAATGCTATTAAGGAAATAAGAAGTCTTGCCGACGCTCGAAGAAGAAAAGCAGTTAAAACTGAAGCCGATTCTCAAAAATCTAGATCGTCTTTGGAAAAACTTCTTAAAAGTTCTAAAAATCTTACGGATAGAAATAAATACTTTAGGCGTTTGGAAGGTGGTGAAAGTTTAAATTCTATAAGACAAAATGCTATTAAGGAAATAAGAAGTCTGGCTGACGCTCGAAGAAGAAAAGAAAATAATGCTAAAGCTAAATCTAAAGCCGATTCTCAAAAATCTAGATCGTCTTTGGAAAAACTTCTTAAAAGTTCTAAAAATCTTACGGATAGAAATAAATACTTTAGGCGTTTGGAAGGTGGTGAAAGTTTGAATTCTATAAGACAAAATGCTATTAAGGAAATAAGAAGTCTGGCTGACGCTCGAAGAAGAAAAGAAAATAATGCTAAAGCTAAATCTAAAGCCGAAGTCGAAGCTCGAAGAAGAAAAGAGAATAATGCTAAAGCTAAAGCTGAATCCGAAGCTCGAAAAAAGAAAGAGTATAACAATAAAATGAAAATTAAAAGACAAATGGAACTTAAAAAACAAAAAATCGCAAATAATACAAAAAATAGAGAAAACAAAAGAAGATTAGAACTTAAAAAACAAATGGAAGCTAAAGCTATAGAGGCTTCTAAGAAAGCTCAAGCCGCTAAAGATGAAATCATAGCTAAAAGAAAAGCACAAGAACTTGAAAAAAGAAAAGCGCAAGAACTTGAAAAAAGAAAACGTGATACTTTTAAAAGACAAATCCAAAGTTCGTACCTTACTAATAAGGAAAAAAGTTCATATATTAAACAAGTAAACGCCGTTGCTGATTTCAAACCTTTAGTAAAAAAAATTAAATCGGCCATGTTAAAAGCGAGTGAAGATGCGAAAAAAAGAGTTGGTAAAGCAAGTCTTTTAGAACAAATGTATGAGAATGAAGATAATATGAGAAAACGAGCTGAATTAAACGCTAAAAAAAGAAAAGAAGCTAGGGCAAAAATCAAACAGTATATGAAAAAAACATACCCAAGCATGTCCGATCGCGATCGTAAAATGTACGCAAACCGTATTAAAAACACAGAATGGAAAATGCTTGGTGGATACGTTCGAGGAACTCAAGGTATGAGTGCAAATGAGTCTTACGCTAGAGTTAAACGTAATATAAACAGAAACTGGAAAGGTAAAAATGTTAAACTTGAAAGTAAAAAACGAGAAATTGATAGGAAAATAAAGAAACGTGATGAAAAAATAAGACGAAGGGGTGCTAGAAAACTTTAAAAACAATATAAAAAGTAAACACATATCATTAATAAAAGATGTACACAGGACTTATTCGATACTTCACTTTTATTAAGGGTATGAAAGATGCAAAAACTGTTGTCAAGGGTAATAAGACGGGTAAAGTTACTGGAAGTAGAGAGGATATGGAAAACCGAGTAAAGTATAAGTGTGGATTAAAAAGACGCGAGGTTTGGGACGCAAATTCAAAGTCGTGGTACACTAAAGTATACTATGCCGATGGAACGTATTATAATCCGGTTGTATTTCACGAAGGGAAACTCGAAAAAAATCCTAAGTTTAAATAAATGAAAACGATTATTAGAATTCCATTAAGTAATAACGGTTCTCTTTCTAGATACGGGTACGTCGACGTTAAAGAAAAAACGGAACTTGCGAGACACAGGGCGCTTGGTAAAGTTATACGCGCAGGTGAACCACCTCTTGGTCTTTTTAGAAGACTCAATGTACTCATGATTTTGTTTAAACGTAAGGACCCAAAACTTTCTAAAATTTTCAAGAAAGATCGCGATTGGGTCAAAAAAACGTATATGCACACAAAAGGAAAATGATTTTACGCATTTGAATATACCTTACCACCCTTTTCTTTAACAATTTCTTGAATAAGTCTACCAAAACCACCACCTGTAGTTGCAAAATGTGATGATTTAGACATCCATAATAGGTCTTCATCCGGTTCTTTATATATTCTTAATACAACTTCTTTACCCGCGTTTTTGAAAAATAGTTCGTGTTTTTTTAGAACCTTTAAACTTTCTTCTATACATTTTTTAAAATGAAATCCGGTAACTATATATACTTTATTTAAATTATTATCATTCATTTTTTTTAAAATATTTTTCCAGAATTCTTCATCGTCTTTTTTACTATAATGATTAATCATTTTTGTATGTCCACCTTTTCTTCTATTCCAGTCTTTTTTATATTCACATAACACGTCACCTAATCTTGCGTGTAGAACTAATGAATCTTTTCCCGGTGGTTTTTCTTTTATACTTTTTTTGTTTATGATACTCATTAACAATTTAATATTTTTAAGGTCGTACATTTTTAAATTTTTAAGGTATTCGGATGCTATACTTCCTGGGAATGCTTTTTCGTGATAACTTATTTCATTGTATCTTTTACCTTTACCAAATATGTAAACATCACCAAGTCTATATGGTACACCATTGTTATATTTTAAAATTTTAATTAAAAAAAATAATAATATAATTACAATAAAAAGTATAATATTATTCATATAATATGCACATATTTTTATAATTAATCAATTAAAGACAATTCGCTAAATTTAAAATAAGAATATAAATGGATTCGTGTAAAGTATGTTGTGAAACCTATAACAAATCGTCTCACAAAAAAGTCACTTGTCTTTTTTGTGAATATGACGCGTGTAAAACGTGTATTCAAACATACATGCTTTCTACTATAGAAGAGCCTCATTGTATGAAGTGTAAACACGAACTAAACAGGGGGTTTATAGATTCATTTTGTACGAAACGGTTTAGGAACGTAGAGTATAAGAAACATAGAGAAAATATACTTTTTGAACGCGAAAAGTTACTCATACCAGAAACACAACCCGAGGTTGAAAGAATAATACGTATTCGCGAACTTAGAGAATCTTACTATGAAAACTTAAACTCTTTAGCTTACATAGAAAGGGAAAAACAAGACGCATATGCACGTGGTTTAGATTCTTCGAGGTACGATGCTATAGAAAATACCGTAAGACAGTCCATAGAAGATATTACAACGGAAATGAATGTATTAAGATACGCAAACGTTAGTGAAAATAGATCTAAAAATTTTGTAAGAGCGTGTCCCTCCGAAGATTGTAGAGGTTTGATTGACAATGATTGGAAGTGTGGTATTTGCAAACAAAATTTTTGTGTAAAGTGTAACGAAGTTTTAAAACCTAACCACGTATGTGATCCAAATAATGTAGAGACGATGAAACTCATAAACAAGGATACGAGACCGTGCCCAAAGTGTAGTACAATGATACATAAAATAGATGGGTGTATGCAAATGTGGTGTACAAACTGTAAAACGGCGTTCGATTGGAGGACTGGTAAGATAGAAGTTGGGAGAATACATAACCCACACTTTTTTGAGTTTAAGAAGAGATCGAGAGAACACGGCGATATACCGTGTGGTGGGAGGCCATCTTTTCAGGAGTTGCGAGATGCGAAAGCACCCGAAGAACTTTTAGAAATGAGTATACTTTTACACAAACTCGATAGAGAACTTATTTATAAATACGGTGACATATACGACGAAAATAATTTTCATTTAAGAATACAGTATTTGCTTAAAAACATATCAGAAACGACTTTTAAAAAAGAATTACAAAAAAGGGACAAAATGAAAGACAAATTAGTAGACATACGTAACATATACGAAATGTTTACAAATTCGTGTGGTGATATATTGAGACAATGGATAATAGATACATCGTTGGACGTCATGAGTACTATGCGGGAACTTGGTAAGTATACAAACGGTGTTATACATGATATACACACGAGATACAATTCAAAAACACCAAGTTTTTTAGATTTACCTTAAAGATTAGAACTTATGTATATAAAAATGAAACTCGTAAGACCAGTTGAACTTTTATCTGCATATACGTGCATGATACCTTTTTCACTTACATACTTTTTCGATAAAAAAAGTTTTGTTAATATTGCATTGTTGTTACACATGCCTCCGCGTGTATTGTATCATTTACATAGGTCTTTTAGTAACGATTTAATAGTTTCACAAGAATTACATAAATATTATATTATTTGTCTTTTTACGAGTACTATGTTAATACGATACGAGTGGGAGAAGTTTATCGATATATTCGATATTTTATATTATATAATGTGTGTATTGTTTGTTATACAAGCTAATTTATTGGCACCTGTACAGTATAGAAGATTGGAATTTTACATGTTTACGAGTATAATTAAGAGTACATTTTATATTTATAATGTGAGTAAATTCATGTACTTTGCGTCTTTGTACTGTTCTTTGATAAGTTTATTCGTGTATAACGATAAAAAGTATGGCAAGTATACGGTACCTGTCATAAACATTATCATGTTACCAGCTTACTATTTCATGTTATCTGCGGTAGAAAGAATTTCTTAGTTTATATAAATGAACAGGGTACTTGTACTTATTTCTATAATTTTACTTATTTGGTATTTCATACCCATTTATCAAGAACCAAAAGTTATAAAAAACGTATTAACCAAAGATGAATGCAATCACATTATGAAAATTGCAGATGGAAAGTTACACCCATCTACCGTTGCTAAGGAAAGAATCGTTGATAAAAATTCACGTATTAGTGAAACTGCGTGGCTAAAAGCAACAGAAGATCCTGTCGTCGATAAACTTATACGTAAATGTGTTTCTATGACAGATCGTCCTTTAAGTAACTGTGAGGATTTACAAGTTTTGAGATACAAACCGGGTGGGTTCTATAAACCACACCAAGATTGTTTCAAAAATGATAAAAATAAACGCATGTACACGTTCATAGTCGCCTTGAATGATGATTATGAAGGTGGTGAAACTTCTTTTCCAAATATAAAAAAATCGTACCGTTTAGAAAAAGGTGATTGTTTATTTTTTAACACACTAAACAATTATGAATGTATTACTAAAAAAGCATTACACGGTGGTGAACCTGTAAAATCGGGTGAAAAGTGGATATGCAATTTATGGATTAGAAAATACCCGTTTGTAAATTAATTATGTTCGGTAACGATACCTTTTTCGGCTAACATTTTTCTGTTTGCCATGTGTTGTGCCTGAACATCGTCCTTGTTTTGACCATGGTACGGGACGGCGTGTCCGTTTTCACACATCCACCTGTTTACGTTCGTCCAGTTCCCGTCTTCCGAAACCCAGATTTCACCGAGAACACGTCCGAACTTACCGCGACTATCCATTTCCGGGCATCTTAATTCGATCTCAATATCGTCCTTTTCAGATGCAACCGCTTTCATACACCATTCCGCGAGGTTTTTCTTCGCGAGTTTACCGTAGACCTTTTCGACTTGATCCGAAGTTCTCGATTCTGGGGTATCGATACCGAGAAGACGTACGCGTTGGCGCGTCATGACATCGAACCCCAAATCTATGAGTACGTCCATAGTATCACCGTCGACGACCTTTTCGATCGCGGCAATCTTAAACTTGAAATTACACGGGGCTTGGTTGTAGGTAGTCATTTTGTATATAGTTTAGTAGTTTATTCTTTAATAGTTAAAATCAAAATGTTCTCAGTCTCTTTAATTCATCACACATTTTCAAATAATCACCTTCCGGTATATTAGCCGAATTTTTATCGATAAGTTCCATGACAGATTCCGATACGGACGTTATGGTACTCGTTCTCACTTCGTTTTGTTCGTTTTCGTTTTCGTCTTCGAGTGATGGTTGAACGAGCCAATTCGTTCCTACTATTGCTCCGGAGTAATTGTACGTTTCGCGTACGTGTTGAAAAAACGCATCGAGTGTTCCGAAATACGCGTTCGGTGACCAAACGTTATCGTCCATGAAAATATAGTCGAGTTCGGTTTCGGTCTCGAGTGTCGTTGTCCAAAAACTCTCGTTATGGTTAAATATAGATACCGGG
>Ga0255777_10001450_pt1 | contig 22300 bp, 12 predicted proteins | sample 101ome_15_FD_179975 | JGI IMG/M metagenome (GOLD analysis project Ga0255777, IMG submission 179975) | Coastal salt marsh microbial communities from the Groves Creek Marsh, Skidaway Island, Georgia - 101402AT metaG (version 2) | ecosystem: Environmental > Aquatic > Marine > Intertidal zone >... | reverse complement strand
TAGAGTTAGATACTATTCCGTCGTTGATGACGGTCGTATCACCTCGGATAACAGGCACACTTATGGTGGTTATAAACCATATTACCGCAGTATCACTGCATCGCCGGTTACAAATGATGAATTCAACGGAATCTAATGGCACTACCAAAAAAGATAAAAAAGACATTGGACCTAATCCCTAAGAAGACGGGATATGAAAGAAGGGTTGAACTTTTGGAGGATATCCAAAAAGATGGAACTTATTTGCCCAAAGGTGTGGGACACGCTGATTTGGACCGTGGGATGTTGGACTTCGTAAAGAACGACCTTAAAACATTTATGGATGGTAAAGTAATCCCAACGGTGGATATTATCATCACCACACAGAACTGGTCTCAATTTACTGAAACATGGAACTTCCAAGATTTGGATAAGAATGTTAAACCACCTTTTATCTCTACGGTAAGACAACCTGAGGTTCCTTATGGTACCAACCCATCATTACAATATACTATTCCAAATAGAAAACAATTTTATTATGCAAAAGTACCAACTTGGGACGGACAGAGAAAGGGTGTTGACGTATATAAAATACCTCAACCTATTCCTGTTGACATTACTTATAATGTTAAACTGTTTGTAAACCGTATGAGGTCGTTGAATGAGTTCAACAAAAATGTGTTACAAAACTTTGCCTCACGTCAAGCATATACAAACATTAAAGGACACTACATTCCAATTATCCTTAATAACATTTCAGATGAGTCTGTATTAGATATTGACAGAAGAAAATACTACATCCAAAACTATGAGTTTACAATGTTAGGATTCTTAATGGATGAGGAAGAGTTCGAAGTTAGTCCTGGTGTTTCAAGGACATTGACAATGTTCGAAATCCCTCAATTAAACAAATCGAGAAAAGTTAACCCTCAACCTGAGAACCCTGATGAGTTTCCTGTAGATTTATTATTTGTTAGTGGTAATACAGAACTAAGTGAAAGATTTGCATATACTGCAGATTTAATCTTAACTGAAACGTTTAATGTTGATAGTTTCGAAGTGTACATCAATGGTGACTATGTTGGTGAGAACTTAAGTAAGATACAGGTTAATACTAATGACTTGGTTAGGTTTGTTGCCGTGAAAGAAGTACCTGGTGATGCCACTGTATATACAACGGCTAAGTTAGTATAACTATTCTCCGTAGATATCTTTTGGACGAGAACATTTCTCCATAATCATCTTCTCTAAAAACTTATACATCTTCAATCCATTCTCTTCACAGTATTCTTTTAGTGTGGAGTGGACCTCAGTGGATATCTTAATATTCTTTATATCTTTCATAAAATAAGGTAGAAAAAAGGCAGAAAAAATTCTCCCTAACCGATAAATATAGTGCTGGAGTAAATGTTTTTTGGGTTTTTCTCAAATATTTATTATAAAAATAAATTCTAAAGAAATTAAAAAACATGGCAAGTTCAAACAAAGTTTTCGTTTCTCCAGGTGTTTATACATCAGAAAGAGACTTGAGTTTCGTAGCACAGAGTGTGGGTGTAACTACTATGGGTATTGTTGGTGAGACCTTATCAGGTCCAGCATTCGAACCTATTTTTGTTAGTTCATACGACGATTTTCAAGCTTACTTCGGAGGAACTAATCCTACTAAATTTGTAAACACGCAGATTCCAAAATATGAAGCCGCTTATATAGCGAAAGCGTATTTACAACAATCTAATCAATTATTCGTAACGAGAGTATTAGGTTTGTCAGGATATGACGCTGGTCCATCTTGGTCTATTACAACACAAGCTAACTTAGACCCAGCAACATTAGATACTCCGACAGTGAGTACTTGGTCTGTGACTTTCACTGGTTCAACAGGTTCAACGGACACTGTAGAATTTACAGGGGCTTTCTCAGCACCTTTAAGTGATTACATCAACGACTCAATTACATTATATAATGGTGACTCTACTACAATGTCGGGTCAACTACAATCATTTGTACACGATATCATAATTGATAATTCAACAAGTGGTAACACAATGGGACAGTGGGGTGTATTCACTGATTCAGTTTTTGACTCATATACAGGTCAGGGTTATACCAATGTTGAAAATTACTTATCGGTAGATGGTCTATACGATTCAGTAGCAGACTACGATGATTCATTAATGGACCCTTGGTACTACGCGTGTTTCGAACCAGGTTCAGGTGATGAATACTCAGGTATCTCTTTCAACGTTGTTATGAATAGTGACTTCACTGATTTAGGTGGTGGTAACTTCTCAGGTACTTTGAGTGGTTCTGTACTTTCATATAACGCTACTGCATTTACTGAATATAATGATGTAGTTGTTGCAACACTTCGTTCGAGAGGTATTAACAGTAACACTGACGGTGGTCCTGTTTATATGGCAAGTGGTACATCACAGGTGGTTATGGATTGTTCAGGTGTTTACGCTGACGTTCAGAAAAACCCTTATTCTTCATTCGGTATCTCAGGTGTTACTAACGATGGTGATACATTTACATTCAAAACATCATTCACATTAAGTGATACTAACTATATTAACAAAGTATTTGGTGGTACTAACTTCGGGAAAAACAGAACTGAGTTCCCACTATTTGCGGAAGAAGTATACTACTCATTATTAACTGAAGGTTACAAGTTAGGTAAAATTAGAGGTTTGAACTGTGACTTAACGGCACTTCCATCAGCGAGAGAAGATAATGCAACGAACACTTCTATCGGTTGGTACTTAGAACAATACCAAACACCTTACACACCATTTGTAGTTTCTGAATTACGTGGTAATCAGGTAGACCGTCTATTTAGATTTGTATTGATTTCTGATGGTAATGTGGCAAACAATGAAGTTAAAATTTCTATCGCTAACGTTTCATTCGCTAATTCAACATTTGATATCATTGTACGTGATTTCTTTGATACGGATGCAAATCCTGTAGTAATTGAGAAATTTACTAACTGTACGATGAATCCAGGTGAAAATGGTTACGTTGCTAAGAAAGTTGGTACTTCTAATGGTGAGTTCGAACTTAAGTCAAGATTCATCATGTTAGAAATGGATGAAGACGCACCAATCGATGCACTTCCTTGTGGATTCGAAGGTTACGACATCAGAGAATACTCAGGTGTGAAGAGTCCATTCTTAGTATATAAAACAAAATATAACACACCGGGTGAGGTTGTTTACAATCCACCATTTGGTACTTCAACAGGGTCTGATAACTCAACAAGAAGTGCAGGTGATAAAGTAAGAAAGACTTACTTAGGTATTTCTAATACTGTGGGTATAGATTCTGACTTCTTTATGTATAAGGGTAAACAAAACCCATCAAACATTGGTACGGCAACTGAAGGTAACAATTGGGCTTACTTAACAAAAGGTTTCCACATGGATTCGGGAGCTACAGTTGTAACTATCTCGGGTCAGTATGTAACATCAGGTGAAACTGCGTTTGAAGTTGGTGCGGGTGAGTTCAGAAGTGAACCAACAAACCAATCTAACCCTTACTACCGATTGAATACTCGTAAGTTTACGTTGTTGGCAAAAGGTGGTTTCGACGGATGGGATATCTATAGAGAGTTCCGTTCAAACCAAGACCAATTCCGTTTAGGTGGTACAGGTTACTTGGCAGGAGCATCTCCTTCAGTATCTTTCCCAACCGCAACAGGATGGGGTCAGTTCAAACAAATCACAGTAGGTGAAGATTCGACTAATTGGGCGAACACTGACTACTATGCTTACTTATTGGGTCAGAAAACATTCGAAAACCCTGAAGCTGTTAACATTAACATCTTCACAACACCAGGTATCGATTATGTAAACCACTCAAACTTAGTTGAAGAGGCAATTGATATGGTTGAGACAGACAGAGCAGATTCAATTTACATCTGTACTACTCCTGACTACAACATGTTCGTTCCTAACACTTCTTCATTCGAAACTGACTTTATCTACCCTGACGAGGCGGTTGACAATTTAGAAGAGACAGATATCGATTCTAACTACACTGCAACTTACTACCCATGGATTTTGGTTAGAGATAGTTTCAACAACACTCAAATCTACATTCCACCAACGGCAGAAGTTGTTAAGAACTTGGCGTTAACGGATAACATCGCATTCCCTTGGTTCGCAACTGCGGGTTACACAAGAGGTTTGGTAAACGCTGTTAAAGCACGTAAGAAGTTGACTCAAGACGATAGAGACACTCTATACCAAGGTAGATTGAACCCAATCGCAACGTTCTCAGACGTAGGTACGGTAATTTGGGGTAACAAAACTCTACAGGTTAGAGAATCTGCACTTGACAGAATTAACGTAAGAAGATTGTTGTTACAGGCTCGTAAGTTGATTTCAGCAGTGGCAGTAAGATTGTTGTTCGAACAAAACGACGACCAAGTAAGACAAGACTTCTTAGATGCGGTTAACCCAATCTTAGACTCTATCAGAAGAGATAGAGGTTTGATTGACTTCCGTGTGGTAGTAGAAAACACACCTGAAGATTTGGATAATAACCAATTGACAGGTAAAATCTATTTGAAACCAACGAGAGCACTTGAATTCATTGATATTGAATTCTTGATTACTCCAACGGGAGCATCGTTCGAAGATATCTAATTTGATATATTTATAATTTGGAGGTCACACTTGTGGCCTCCATTAGCCTTATTAAACGTTTAATTAAAATAAGAACATGGAATTTAAGAAATCAAACTTAATGGAACACCTAAATGTCGAGACTAACGGTGTTAAAACATTCTCTGAAAAACCACAAAACATTGTTATTTCAGAAGAACAATTAGAAAGATTAATTGAGAGATTAAACGAAGCAGAGTAATGATTCGTACAATCTTAAAAGAAATAATTGAGAAGAGAGAACTCAAAGAAGGTTTCGATGATGCTGGTCGTCCTGATATGAAGTATTATGCTTTTGACTGGGATGATAACATCATGATGATGCCGACACAAATCATCGTTCAGACGGAAGACGGTAAAGAAGTTGGTATGTCAACGGAAGACTTTGCAGAGTATCGTAGTATGATTGACAAGGAACCTTTTGAATATAAAGGTGAAACTATTGTTGGTTACGCAGATAACCCTTACAGAAATTTCACCACTGAAGGTGACTCACAATTTATTGTAGATGCAATGATTGCTGAGACAGGACCTTCTTGGGACGATTTTGTTGAGGCTATTAACGGTGGTTCTATTTTCTCAATCATCACAGCTCGTGGACATACCCCTTCGGTTTTAAGAGATGCTATATACAATATGATTATGACTAATCACAAGGGTATAAATAAGGAAGAACTCATTTCCAACCTGAAAAAGTTTCGTGACTTCACTGGTGAGGAAGGTATGACTGACGAAGACCTTATTGAAAAATATTTGGATATGTTGAAGTTCCATCCCGTGACTTATGGTGAGGGAAGTGCAGCAAATCCTGAAGAAGGAAAAATAAAAGCAATGACTGCTTTCATCTCTTATGTGAAGGATATGGCTTCAAGACTGAGACAAAGAGCCTTTTTTAAGGATGATGTAAGTAATAATTTCATACCAGATTTTGAAGCAGATGTTAAACCAACTATAGGTTTTTCAGATGACGATGAAAGAAATGTAGATAAAATGAAGGAATTCTTAAAACATGCATATCCAAAAGGAGATAAACCAGTAAAGACTTATTTAACTAAAGGAGGAGAGAAAAAAGAAGTTTAATAACCAGTTAGCTTCTATATAATGAATTTTTCAAAATTAAAGTAAATAGAAAAATTTTCACTCGTCCAACTATTTATAAGTAATAAACAAAAAATATAAAAAACTAAAATACAATGGCTGATTTATTAATGAAAATGCCGATACCTTATGAACCAAAAAGAAAGAATAGGTTCATCATGACCTTTGACTCTTCATTGGGTATCAACTCTTGGTACGTTGAATCAACTTCACGTCCTCAAGTTTCAATCAATTCAGTTGAAGTACCATTCTTGAATACTTCAACATATGTTGCAGGTAGATTTACTTGGAACACACTTAACGTAACATTCCGTGACCCAATTGGTCCTTCTGCTTCTCAAGCGTTGATGGAGTGGGTTCGTTTACACGCAGAATCTGTAACGGGTCGTATGGGATACGCTGCAGGTTATAAGAAAAACATCAACTTGGAAATGTTAGACCCTACAGGTGTGGCAGTTGAAAAGTGGATTTTACAAGGAACATTCCTAACTGATGTGAACTTTGATTCACTTGGTTACGGTGACGATGGTATTGCAACAATTACAGCAACACTACGTCCTGATAGATGTATTTTAGTTTACTAAGATATACTCTTTACGAAAAAATCAGTTCATTTATATTTAACCATAGAGGGGGAACTCTCTATGGTTTTTTTATTTAAGAAATATGGATACAGCAGTACAATACGGTCAACAAGACTTCAACTTACCACACGATGTGGTTTTACTTCCTTCACAAGGGAAATATTATAAACATGGTAAATCATCTATTAAGGTTGGATATCTGACTGCACAAGATGAAAATACATTATTGGGACAAAAAAATGGTGATAACATCATTATGACTCTTTTGAGAAATAAGATTTATGAACCAAACTTTGACCCGATGGAACTGTTGGAATGTGATGTTGAAGCTATTCTCATTTTCTTAAGAAACACATCTTTTGGTAGTGAATACACATTCAATCTACGTGACCCAAAAACACTTAATAACTTCGAAAGTACAATTTCTTTGGATGAGTTAAATGTAAAACCTGTGACCATCCAACCAAACTCAGAAGGGTTATTTGAGATGACACTACCTGTATCCCAAAAACAAATCAAGTGTCGGTTATTAAACCAAAGAGATATTCAAGAACTACAAAAAATGAGGGATTCTTATCCTGATGGTGTTATTGCACCCGTTGTTACTAAAAGGTTGGAAAAAATGATTGTTGAGTTCGATGGTTCTAAAGACCCCGCGGATATATCAGCAACAATCGTAAATCTTCCAATTGCTGATTCTAAATATATTCGTAATACAATGGAAGGTGCGGAACCAAAATTAGATTTGGACCGTGTCTTTGTAGCCCCGTCAGGAGAAAAGGTGTCGACTCGTATCGCCTTCGGGGCTGAGTTTTTTCGTCCTTTCTTCTGATTATAGGCAAGCTATGCTTGATGAAATCTATTATGCCGTTAAGGAATTAGGTTTCAGTTATTCGGATATTCAAAAAATGCCTACGTTCGAGAGAAAGTATTTCATCAACAAGTACATATCTGATATGGAAAAGTTGAATGAAAAGAGAAGACAAAAGTCTTAGTAAGGTATTTATAGGAAAATAGTCTAAATGTTTTTACAAGATAATAGTGGTAGTGGTGGTGCTGATAGTTTGAAAGGTGCATTTCAAAATGCAACTCAAGCCTATACACAGTTACAGACCGCAATCTTAGAATTTGATAAAGCGGCCAAGTCAGTATCCGCAGATGTATTTGGTCAGGGTGCTGTAGCTGCTGAGAATATAAGAAAGACTATTGCTCAGACCGTTTCTGATATGTCTGAGTTAGGGGTAACCACCTCCGAAGTGGCTACTTCGATGGCTGCGATAGGTACCATTATGCAAAGAAATGTGTATCTGACAAGTGAACAGTTGGATAACTTCATTGCTTTACAAAGAGCTGCGAATCTTACGGGTGAAGAAATGGCGACTTTAGTCGAGGGATTTGATGCTATAGGTGTTGGACCAACACAAGCGGCTGAACAAATAGAATCTGCACGTAAAAGAGCCGCGTCGTTAGGTTTGAACACTGGTCAATTCTTGAAAAGTGTTGGGGATAATGTAAAACTTATTAATTCATACAACTTCAGAAACGGGGTTGAAGGGTTTACGAATATGGTTGCTCGTTCTCAGGCATTGAGAATTAATATGGCTGATGTAACGAGTTTAGCTGGTAAACTTTTAGACCCTTCAGAGGCTATTAACCTCGCTGCTGAGTTCCAAATGTTAGGAGGTGCTGTTGGTGCATTAGCAGACCCATTCCAACTGATGAACATGGCTCAAAACGATATTGATGGTCTTCAAGAGTCTATTGTAAATGCTGCAAGTGCTGCAGTTTCATTTAATACCGAGACTGGTGATTTTTCAATATCGGCAACTGAAATGAGACGTTTAAGGGCACAAGCAAATGCTCTTGGTATGGATTATGAAGAACTTGCAAACACTGCGGTAAAAGCGGCACAAAAACAGGAGGCTTTAAGTCAATTAGATTTCTTAGGTGGATATGATGAGGATACTAAAGAATTCCTATCAAATATTGGTCAGTTCGATGGAGGTGAATTAAAGTTCAAACTGGAAAGAGAGGATGAAGAGGGTAATAAATTCAGTGAATTGATTTCTGCAAGTGAGCTGAATGAAGACCAAATTAAACAACTCAAAGAACAACAGGAAGCCGCAAATATGAGTGCAAAAGATATTGCACAACAACAACTGACAGCTTTAGAAAAAATTGAAGCGACGTTACTAAAACCTCTCAAAATAGCCACTGCAGGTGTTGCAATGACTGACCAATTTGACAAATCAATTAATACGATTACTGAGGCATCTAAGGCAGCTGCCGACAAAATGGAAAAAGTATTAACACCAGAAAATGTTCAAAAAAGTTTTGATGTTGTAGGTGAGGTAATGGTAAAAGGTGCTGGATTATTTGCGGACACATTTGAAACCTTTGCAGATGAAGGATTCTCTGCTGCGGGAAAGGCATTGGCAGAATCCTTCGGGGCAGAATTAGCAAATTTTGGTTTGAGTAAAGAAGCAATACAGGATGGTTTCAGAGAACTTACTGGATTGGGTGGATTTGAGTTAAAAAATCCACTGAGTCGAGGTTCGGATGGTGAAGTTGTTCCACCAGGCGGGGGACCGATAGATGACGAAGAGTCAAATGTAACACCTAATAATATAGTACCAGTTCAAGTTGCCGAAATTTCCAACACTAATCCAATGAAAGTAGAGGTTGTAAGAGGAACGTTTGAAGACCTCAATGTAAACCATACAGGAACCATCCAATTACAGGGTGGAGGTCTATCATTACAATCATTACAAACAGACCCAGCAGCCTTAGCGAATCTTACACAAATGATTCAGAAAGAAATGGCAAGACAGGGTACACAACAAGGTACATAAAATAATCCTTTCATCTATTTATATAGAAAACTGAAATAGATGCCAAGTCCACTATCGTTTAATTCAACAGAAGACATCAGAAAGAAGTTATTGGTAAAGAACTTACCACCCTTCAACAGTGATGGTTTTTCTCCTACAACAAACCCTGGTCAGTCAGAATTGATATTGACCAATTTTTCTGTTGTAGACAGTGCTGAGGTTGAAGATATTGGTAATACTGAAGAAGTGCGTCTATTTTTACAAAACCAATATGGTCCTGCTGATGGGTATGATGATAGATATTCCGTGCAGGATGTTCAAAAATTAGTTACACAAAGAGACACATATTATAAATTTGTCGCATCTACTTACACTGGTGCTCAAATTTTATTTAATGATGACCCACAAGGTACTAATGGTTCGTTGACTCAAGACTCCGCAATGGTGCAGATTGCCGCTAAATCATTACAAGATGAGTTTCAATATAGGGTTGACGAAGAAATCAGACAAGAAACATTAGGAAGAGTTAATATATTAAATGCGTTACAAGACCCATTCTTAGCCGCCGATATCTTAACTGGTAGACAAGAATTTATCGAACCTGATTGGACAATATCCTCACCAACTAATTTAGTGGGTAAAGGATTGGATTTCATAAGTAGAATTACGGGTGTCTACGTACCATTTTCGTGGATTCCTGGTGATTACTTCGAAGGTTCTACAAGTTATTTGAATACAGGTATAAATGCGGTCAGTAACCTTTTAGGTTTCAGAGACTTATTACCTGAAAAGAAAAATGGTTCAGATATCTTCTTAAATAATACAGGTAAAGGACAGACCTCACAACTATTCAAAGCCTTAGAATATAACAGGTTTAGACCCGATTACAAACTAAACTTTATTTCTGACCCTAACTTCTTTGCACCTGGACCAAATTACTATATTGGTTCAAGAGTACAAGACCCTAATGACATTGTTGCCCCGTCTAACGAATTACCTGTTGATGAGTTTGGTAAGAGAATTCCTACTGCGGTTAGGGGTTATGGTGAGTTGGGTAACTTATATGAAGACAATCAGAAATTCAAGTTTGGTCTGAATACGGTAGAACCTGGTGATTCCCCTGACCTCCAAGGAGGATTCACATGGGTGTCACCAAAGAGTTCAAGAGCCGCAGGTAAGAAAGTTGGTAAAGGTGGTCAAATTGAAGGACAAGATGATGGGTTCCCACCTATCAGTTCTCAATTCGATGCTTCGTCATCTCAAAGATATGGACTTAAGAAGGGTTCCATTTTAGATGATACCCAAAGGTTGGTTGACGCGGCAGATGGTCTACAAGGACAGGCGAGACTCGAACATGTTGGTAATGCTATCAATCAGGTATCTAAAGTATTCTATGATGGTACGAGAGAGATTACTAAAGGTTCGAGGGTTAAGAGATATGTTAATGAAAATGGTGCTGAGGTTGGTAAAGAATATTGTAGAGTATTCACAAAAGATTCTCCATATTACACAATGGCAAACCTTCAAAAGAGTGAAGGTAATATTCGTAAGTTTACTAATTCCGTATTGGACAGTACTTATAATCTTAATATTGCACCTGTCGAAGGTCTTAATATACAAAATGGTCAGGCCACAAAGTATATGTTATCATTAGAAAACTTGGCGTGGAGAACATCTGATTTGACTCAAGACTTACCGAATTGTGAGAAGGGACCTAACGGTGGTCGAGTGATGTGGTTCCCACCGTATGATATTAGGGTGGACGAGAGTGTTACCGCACGATGGACAACAAATGATTTCTTAGGTAGACCTGAACCAATTTATACATATGCGAATACTCAGAGACAGGGTTCTTTGAACTTCAAGATGTTGGTTGACCATCCATCAGTATTAAACACACTGGTTAAGAAGGAAATGGCAAACGTTACTCCTGATTCTGAAGTTACTAAAATAGTGGATAGTTTCTTTGCGGGTTGTAAGACGTTGGATATCTATGAATTGGCCAGAAAGTATGGTCAGTTAAGTTTCAATGATATCTATGAAGTGGTTACTAAAACAAATAACCCTGAGATATTCAAAGAGTACGAAAAGGAAATACCAAAGGAAAATAACGAGGAGGATGATGCGCCGGCACCTGTAGATACACCGCAGAAACCTGAGTTATCACAATTCGAAGGTACTTCATTATATTTTGACAACGATAGTCCTGATTCGAAAACAAGGGCAACGACATCAACAATAAATTATGATACTTCGTATAATGCTTATATAGGTAGAAAAAGTACGTATCTTTTACAGGCGAAGAGTATCGGTGAAGAACAACAGGTGTCGACTTTCTTTGACAGTGCTATTGTACCGGGTAAAAATAAGTTAGATGACTTCATTAATAAACTGGTTGATGCAGCAACAAATAAGTTTAGTGTAAATATTATATTAGCGGGTTCTGCATCATCACCAAATGACCAAGATTATAATTTCAATTTATCTAAACGTAGGATTGATTCTGTAAAGAAACAAATATTGGGTGACCCGAGAATTATTAAAGTTAATGAGAAAGGTTACATTGCAGTCAAAGAAGTACCGAGTGGTGAAGAAACCAGTATAGATGGTACAGATTGTTCTCAAGAAATAACAGATAAAATTGCCAAAGAATACTCAGTTCAAGCGATGAAGTGTCGTAGAACTGTGATTCAGAGTATTGTGGTCACTGAACCACCAAAGGCCGAAGAACAAGAATCACAACAAAACAGTGATGAACAAGTAGTTAAAGAAACTGGTGAAACTGCCGATAAAGTTAAAGTAATTGAAAAAGGAAAAGGAGCGCCGAGACAAACTGAGGAAATAAAACTACGTGAAGGAATCACTAAAAAGATTTTACGTAAATTATTATCAGAGTGTAATTACTTCGAAAGTCTTACTGATGATACATCGTTCTTATATGAAGGTATCAAAGAAAAAATTAAGTACTTCAATCCTGTATTCCACTCAATGACACCTGAAGGGTTAAACTCGAGATTGACGTTCCTACAACAATGTATGAGACCTGGTGAAACAATTCCAACCATTGGTCCTGACGGTGCACCACTTCAAAACAACGCTTTGAATACTGCGTTTGGTTCTCCACCAATTTGTGTTTTAAGGGTGGGTGACTTCTGGCACACTAAGATTGCCATCAATCAAATGAGTGTGAGATATGAACCCTTGGTGTTAGACTTAAATCCTGAAGGTATTGGTGTACAACCTATGATTGCAGATGTGAACTTATCATTCTACTTTATTGGTGGTCACGGATTGAAAGAACCTGTGACACAACTTCAAAACGCGTTGTCCTTCAACTACTATGCAAATACTGAAATGTATGATGAGAGAGCGGTTGCTACTGAAACAGAAAGTCAGGCTGCGATTGACCGAGAGACTATCGAAGCTTTGGGTGGTGATGTTGCTTTTAGTATTGATGATGTGAGTGGTGTGGATACTACAGATGGTGGTTCGACTATTGGTGAGGTTACAACCAGAAATACTGCAAATACAGGTACGACCGTAACTGGTACAATATCTTATAAATCAATTATGGATGATTTATCTGCGAAGTACCAAACCTATAGAGACTCGATTGCGCCTTCATTATTAAGTGTTGCCGACAACTATGGTGAGGTTGGATTAAGATTATTTACTGACGACAGAAAATATATCGATGGTGTTGTTACTACAGGTAACACGGATACTAAGATATTTGGTAAGAGTGAGGGATTGACAGATAAATTAAATTATCAGTTCAAACAATCTTTGAGTGATATCGATGCCGATGAACATCCATTACAGATACTAACTGATGGTGGTGGTTCATTTAAGGATAACAACTCATACAAAAATAAGGACGTAAACAAATACAATAAGAAATTAAAAGAAATTGTAGAAAGAATCCAAAACGGTTATGATTCAGAAATGACTGTAAAACTACAGGAATTGACTACTACTGAAACTAACTTAACGAGAGTCATTGATAAGATGAATGTAGTGGATAACAATATCGATGGGTTCATACAAAATGATAGTGTGATTATTTATGATTTGACCGCAACTACTGAGGTGTATAGTTCAGATTATTCAAACACTTTTGAAGAGTTGGAGGGTGATTTGAGTATTATATCTGATAAATTAAATGAGTTAGATACATTAACTAAAACGTTGGTTGGTGAGGGTAGTAAAAGGTCGGCAATTGTTGCGGATGGTGACAATAGAGTATATCAGAAAGACTTATCAATGGACTTGATGACTCCGTTCTTCTCATCTGCAGAATTGAAAAGATATTACCTCATCTTCTTCAGTGAGGTATTAAATAATAAGTCAGGATTGATTGAAGAACTTAAAAAGGTTGTTCAAGAAAATAAGTTCGATAATGCTGATTTATGGAAAACATCGATTGAAAATATTGTCAACCTACATTTTGATAAATTTACAGAAGCCAAAGGTGACATAAAAGCCTTATTGATAATTACCAAAGTCTTGTTGACTCGACATCTGAGTTCAAGGACCTACCTTATCCTAAAGGTAAAGTTAGAGAGTTTAATTATTCTAATAACCCGAGTCCGAGTAATACAGATAAAAAGTTGATACAAAATCTATATACTGGTAATAACGAAGGACCTAAGGATAAATGGAATAATAAAGTTAAGTTTCAATAATGCAATATTACGATAGATATCAGAAATTTTTATTGAATGGACAACAAACTGTTGTTCCAAATATCAAATTGCCTTCAAAAACAACGGATAAGAGGTATGTTTATAGAGCAGGTGTGAGTAGATTAGATAAAATCAGTTATGAATTCTATAAGACTCCATACTTTGGTTGGTTAATACAAATGGCCAATCCTCAATATGGTAGTTTGGAAAAAGGAATTCCTGACGGGTCTGTATTAATTGTACCTTTTCCATTGGTCCAATCTTTACAGGATTATAAAAATGCTTTAGATACACACTTCTATTACTATGGCCGTTAACGACAACTTCAGAAGTTTTTATGGTAGGGAAAAAATTGCGTTTGACCAATTCGACAATATAGTCTTAGTGGACCCAAACAAGGTTTTGAATTCTGATGGTCAACAAATTGAAAGACTTGTTGAACATGAGAACTTGGTGATGTATGCTAATTTGGAGGCAAGAATAATTCCAAGAACAAAATTAGCCGTCGGAGAAAATACCGAACAAATGACACGTAATGTCAAGATTGCTAACTTTGGGGAAACAGAGGATGGGAAAATCAACTTCTTAAAACCTCAGGGCAAACAATACTTAGATACTTCTTATACTGACCAAATTACTGGTAAAGGTTCATTAGATGGTACGGCAATCAATCAAACACAAATTACGGAACAGGGTTCAGTAGTGAATAATTCTAAGGATACTCAAATGTTGGGTATTACATCTATTAATATTAAGAATAATTCATCTTTCATACCACAAGTGGATATTGAGATGGTTGACGTTCAGGGTAGAACATTATTTGAATTGGGTGAAAATTCACCATATTCCGCCTTTTTCCAATTACCTTATCCATTATTTTACTTAACAGTAAAAGGTTACTATGGAAAGGCAGTTCGTTACGAACTGATGATGAGAAGTTTCAATGCAAGATTTGACCCAACTGATGGTAATTACAAAGTTTCCATATCATTTATTGGTAGAACCGCGGCAATCCTTTCAGACTTAAGTTTGGGTGCTTTATTTGCGTTACCACACATGTATGAAACAAATTTAATTGTTGATAATAATGAAGACCCTTCAGATTACAATGGTGATTTAAGTACTTTGAACACACAACTGACTTCGGAAGCTCTTCAATCAATAGTTCAAGGTGATGATGAGGTTGTTGCTAAACCAATCATAGTAACTCGAGGAGATAAGGTTTTGAATGATGTTTATACCACTTATATTACAAAAGGTCTTATAGACCCTAAGTTACCAAGGTTAAACCTTTCTGAACTCAACAGTCGATTGAATGGATTGGAAGATTTCATTAGGCAACAATTCAGTAAGGAAGATTTATCGGTATTAAATGACATCAAAGAATATAGAATAGATGTTCGTAACTATAGAGATTATGTGACTACATTTAGGAATACGAGGTGGCCGTATGAATACCTTGACATTAGAAAACAGTTTGTTACTAAAGATGGGATGTTATTGTATGGTCTGAAAAAAGTTGATGATAGTTTACAAGCTCAGGAAGATGCCCGTAGTGTATTAGTTTCTAAAATAAATGAATTCAATCAAAAGTTGAATAACAACGCCACATTCGGTGAAGATGGACAATATACTATTTTAGGTAAGAAAAAATCATCATCAATTCCTGTTTCGATAGGTATCGATGATTTGGAATTTAGTTTACTTTTTGAGAATATTGATTTAGAAAAAACATATACATTACAAAAAAACGCAACACCAACAGAGGCAGATTTAGTTGCGTTCAGTGCGGAAACTGTAATTTATCTTGAACTTCAAAATTTGTACTATAATAAAGACTTAACACCCTCAGATGAGTTAAGTTCAAAGTTTTATGGGTTCGGTCAAATTGTGGATTCTAACAAAACCGTTAATGGTTCTTTCTTAAAAAAGATTAACAAGATTGAACAAATTTTTACCGACAAGGAAGAAAACATTAAAAAAGAATTATCGACCGCGTTGGCTCAGAAAATTGAAAATCCTGAAGGTGGGTTAGGGTTCAAACCCACAATTAGAAATGTAATGGCAATGTTGATTGCTAATGTTGATGCATTCTATAGGTTGATGGATGAAGTTCATACAGATGCATGGAACGTTAAGGACGACCCTATTCGTCAAAATGTAATTATAAGTCAAGAAACAGCAAACGGTGTTGATAGTAAAGATACTGTCCTTTCGACCACTGATAGTGAGAAGATTGTATACCCATGGCCTCAGTATTTTGAAAAGGAATTGGATGAAGATGGTAATGAAAGGTATGTGGTAAAATATCTTGGAGACCCGAGAGTTGAATCCACAACTAAGAGTTATCTATATGATAAGTGGCCTGAGGTTGAGTTTATTGAGGAGTTTATAAAAGGAAAATTACAAAGAAGAGAAGAACAGAAATCGGCGAATTATAAAAATTCGAAAAAGGAGGTTTCATCAATTCCTATAAGTTCTGTTGAATACCCTTATCAAACTCAACCATATACTAATTTGAGTGAAATATCTTTCTTATATGAAATATGGGAAAGAACTTTCCTTTCTTCAAATTACACTAAATTGTTCAGAACAAATCAGTCACCACAAAACTTATATCAGATTTTTGCTGACTTTGAAACTGAAACGATTAAGAATGCCATAGAAAGTGACCCGTTCTTAAAAATGAAACTGAAGAGGTTGGGTATAAATTCAAACAACTTCGAAAGTATATTGTCACACATTTCTAATAATGGTACGGGTAAATTTTGGAATACTTTCTTGGCAGATGTTTTTGTTACTCCATATATCAGAGAATATGAAGAAAAACCTTTTGATGTTTACAGTGTTGATACATATTATGACTTGGCACCGATTATAGATATTTCAGATGAAAGTGAACAAAGATTAAAAGAGTTTATTAAATCACCCGAGACAGATGAACTTACATTCACTGACGTTTATCCACTTACGAATTTAGTGTGGTTACAGAATAACATTGCTCGTGGTGCGGAAATTGGTACAACAAGTCAGGCAAATAGTACAATACATTCTATCTACTTTGCACCTGAAAAGAAAACCATCACCACATTCAATGAAAATAATTTATTTGAAGACTATGCGGATACACCATCTTTGACTACTTCGTGGTACCTAAACACTGGTTCTACAATATCCGTACCTGGATATGAAACCATTAAACTTTCTTTTGATAATAAGATTACAAATAATGATTATTATGCAACTGAAGGAAAAATTGATTATGGAAATGACTATTCAGGTTCTACATCGAGATACCAGACCACATCTTTATTGAATACTCCGTATTTTATTAATTCAATTAACAAGGCGGTCACATTCAGAAAAAATGGTGAAGACAATCCAAACGCCACATTGGGTTATATGTTTTTGAACTCTCTTCCTTTACAAACATTAAGGGAAAAGATGAATCATGGTATTACAGGACAATTCAATGATTATAATTTTGCCATCTACAATAAGTTTGGTGCCTTACATAAAATGCCATACGCTTGGGTCGTGAAGTATGGTTCGATATGGCACAGATACAAGACATATATCAATGAAGGGATTGATATTTTGGATGATGTATGGAAAAGTGTCGACGAGGATGCTTTGTATGACCCAAGGTTTGACTTAAAACAAACTTCATATACTATACCAACATACGGTAATACTGGTACTACTACCTACCAAATGCAGTCAGACTTAACCATACCTGGGTTCTCAATATCTCAGACGACTGTTGATGTAGGTTTCTACCCTCAAATTATCAATGATGTAAACTATCTATTCGGTTATCAAGAATTTTTGACAGGTTATACCGCGTCTGACTTCGAGTCTTACTATAGTGGTAACACGTTGTTAGGTGGTGAAGGTCTTAAGATTGGTACTAATAATAATTCGAGAATTAACTTCCAAAGTGGTTTGGTAAATCAAGACCCAACCAGACAATATGTAATTGATTCATATTACGCCTTCTATGATAAACCTAAGACTTATGATAATACCACTAATGATAAGGTGTTATGTTACCCTTCTGCGGGCGGTGGTGACTTTAATCAATTCCAATATGAGGTAACTAATAAGTCAGGACGAGTGGTTGGTAACCCGTTAGGTCAACCATTATACGATGGTTCGATAAAAACATTGTGGGGTGGTAGTCACTATGGTTACTTTGATACTTCATTGATTAAAAAACCAACATATAGACAATATATCAAAACTATTGATAATGAGAAAACACATCAAACCTCATTCAACTTAGAGGGTGAGAGTGAATATTCAACTATTGAAGAGATTTTAGCCGTTTTCAATTCTGATATTATGGACTTGTTCGAAAGGGAATTCTTAGATTTTTGTAAGGACCCAAACAGAGATAGTCTATCCATTCGACAAAACACCCCAAACCTAATCAATTCAATGAAAGGTTTATTTTTTGTTGATAGACCTGATTTGACGGGTGACTCTGATTTGGATGGTAAGAGAATAGCTCAGAAACAAATGTATTCTTTAAGAGATTCTATGAGGGTGTTGATGAATGAAAATGTAATTTTCAAACAGGGTAACCCTTCCAATTTTAATAGAAGGGTATGGTATTCGTTTACAGATGATAGAAGATACCAAACACAAAACCAAAGAATTGATTTTGGTAAATACGTTCCCGATTCACTTCCGAGTTTGAGTAATACTACTTCAGTGGCTATTAGTGAATCACAGTACCCTGAGGCGTGGAAAGCGTTGAGGTTAGTAGTGGGTGAATACGATGCTGAAGGAATGGCGTATAGTGATACTGGTTCTTTTATTACCGATTTCTTTATTGATATGGATATTGAATTTAATGAAAGTAATGTAAAAAGTTTGGGTCCTATCATTCAGATTTTTGCGAGTCAGAAATATGAAAGTAGTGTGACGAGTCAACAATTTATGACATCTTTCAATCAATATCTTACATTGTTAGATTCTTCACAGAAGAAAATCCAAAACAATTTATTCACTAAGTTGAATAAAGATTTACCTAACATTACTGAGGAAACGGAAAATATAAAATCTTCGATGGACGGTGATGTTGCAAAATTAGAATTATATGAATTCTTCAAGGCATTAAATGATAAATGGATTGCTGGTGGTGACTTCCAAGATAGAACATTGTTCGAGGACTTCTTATTCTTAGATAGGGCAAATAGAGATATTGGTGATAAGTTAATTGTGGATGTGACATCTCTAATTGGTTATATCAATAGTGAGTCCAACGGTACTTCAATTTATACATTGATAGGTCACCTTATTCAAAAAAATAATATGTTGTTTATGGCGTTACCGTCGTATACCAACTTCTACGGTGTGAGTAGTCCAAATGAAAAACCTGAAGATGGTATTGAGAGTTCTGCATCGGATGTCTTTGGTACGTTCTTGGAGGTCGACCATACAAAGAGTAGACCGAGATTCTTGTGTTTATATACCGATAAAGTTTCTGAACATTTGAATCAATCTGAAAATGTTGATTATAGATTTGGTGATGATAGTTTCGATATTTACAAAGCCGAAATATTGAGAGAAAATCAGGTCAACAAGACTGATTATGCGTCTTCTAATAAGGTTGTTGGTTTCAATATTGATTTCGGTGTGAGAAACCAAGGTATTTTCAAATCCATCAGTTTGGACCAATCACAATTTAAGGATACGTCCGAGTCATTTAAGATTTTGACGAATATGGCGAATCAAAGTAAGGGTTCTAAAACATTCCAACAATCAACTTCATTATATAACATATATAAAAATAGAAGTTACAACTGTCAAATCACATCAATGGGTAATGTGATGATTCAACCAACAATGTATTTTAATCTGAGATATGTGCCTATGTTTACTGGTCCTTACTGGATTACTGATGTGTCACACAACATAACACCTGGTGATTTTGTTACTACATTTAGCGGTGTGAGAATTTCCAAATATTCATTCCCAAGTATTACGGATTTAACTATGAGTGTTAATATCGATTTATTAGATAGAATTAACAGTGAATATAAAACACCGAAGACTACACCTGCGGAACAAACACCATCACCGGAACCTGAACCAAACTCAAATTCTTCAGTGAATGGTGAGATGAATGAAGTTTCGTCAAGTCTATGTCAACCTTTGACTCAATATGAGGGATTAGATTACATCCCACTGACAACACAATTATTGTCATATGCTGATATCAAAGAACATGTACAGTCTTATAGTTTGAGTGATGGGGACATTAGAAGATTGATAGGTCTTATACCGTGGGTTGAAAATACATTCAATAGTGGATATGTTACGTTTAATAATAACAACCCATGTAATGTGACTACAGATGCAATTATCAGGGGTGTTACTATAGATGATTTGAACGGACAAACCTGTGTTAATGTGGGAGGACAACAAAGACCATTGGCATCATTTAATGATTGGAAGAAGAGTATTGATGCTGTGAAGGCAAAATTGAACACCGCGTCAGCTAAAATTGATATGAGTGAAATAGGTAGTGAGAGATATGAAAACAACCCTGAAGAGATGTATGCTAAGATATACATTAAATACATTTACGATAATATCTCAACAGATACTGAATTCGAAAGGATAATAACTAATCCTGCCAATGATAAAGAAAAGAATATCAAGCAAAGATATGAACAGGTGGTGCCTTTATTTGATGCGGGTATAAAATGGTATGAAACCAATGTTAATCCGGTGGTGCTCGAAGATATTGCCAATATTAATAAAGTGAACGGTACGATGGGTGGTTTTTTTGTTAACAATTCATTTAGTGCTAATATTAAATCGGGTGTGGGGTTATGGAACATCATCGGTTTTAATATGGGTTGTGTCACTAAGCCTGACGATTCTACTCTAAGTGAGTTAGGTGCAGGTAACATTACTGCCTATGATGAAAACATGATGGACCTCGTATCTACTGATAAACAGAGTATACCATCAGTTAATGTGGTTAACCAATTAATTATCCCTTATATTTTTGGTGGAGAAGACCCAATAGGTTCTTCAAATTGGGAACAAAAAGAATATAAAGGAACGTATACATTCAAATTCCAAATCTTATTTAATCCTATTACTTCAAGTGGTAATAGAGATAACACCAGACAACAAATATATCAGAGATTTGAAATTTTCTATAAGCTATGATATTTATAAATAAAAGTACTATTATGAACGTTAAATCATTATTAGACCAGTATTTGTCAAAAGACACAAGAATTACTGAAAGAGATGCCGGAAATGGTTACAAAGAAGTTTGTGACTTAGACACAGGAGACTGTTACACCGTTAGTATGAGAGACGGACTTATTGAGAGAGTCGACAATACGAGACAAGTAAACAGAACCCTTAAAGTTGAAACACCTCATGGTGTGAAAACATTATTAAACGGGTAAAATAAAATAAGATGTCAGTAGATAATAAAATATTAGAAGAACTAAAAAGACATAACTCAATCAACAATTATTTGACTGAACAAGAAGAACCTGTTGATACACCTGAAGGTGGTGATGATATGGAGTTGGATATGGGTGTCGATGCAGGTGCTGAAGAAATTGCGGAACCTGTAGATGTTGAGACTGACCCTGATGTTGAGAAGATTGACGACGAGGGTAATGTTGAAGGTGAAGACATGGGTGGTGACACTGAAGAGTTAGAGATTACAGATTTAGTAAACAAGCAAAACGAAATCTCAGATAAACAAGATGAGTATATGGACTCAATGTTCGATAAGTTGAACGACTTAGAAAGCAAGTTGTCACAGATGGACCAAATCTTAACAAAGATTAATGACATCGAAGCTAAGGTTGAGAAATATCGTGAGAAGTCACCAGAAGAGAAATTACAATTGAGAAGTTTGGATAGTTATCCATACAATCAGAAGTTGACAGACTTCTTCGCTGACAAAGAAGTTGAGATGCAACAAACAGGTAAGAACGAATACGTTTTGACCTCTGATGAAGTAGAAAACTATTCAGATGCAGATATCAAAAAGTCATTTGATAGTCCTATCAATGACGAAGAATAACACTTGACAATACACACAATTTTATATATTATAAGGCCACTCAAATGAGTGGTCTTTTTCTTTTTGGTCAGTTGACTTTTTAGGTAATAAGACTATACTTATTAATGAGTTTAAGAGAAACAATTAACAGAGTAAAAAGAAAAAATTATGGGAAATGCACTCGACGCTGTGCTTGCACAGTATGAAAAAAACACCCAACGTTCAAACAACGGCGGGGGTAACTCAATGTCTCAAGAAGACAGACTAAAAAGATACTTCACAACGTATCTTCCTAAAGGGACCAAATCTGGTCAAAAAGTAATCCGTATCCTTCCAACACCTGATGGTTCTTCACCATTCAAAGAGGTATGGTACCACGAAGTACAAATCGATGGTAAATGGACTA
>Ga0255777_10001444_pt1 | contig 22355 bp, 25 predicted proteins | sample 101ome_15_FD_179975 | JGI IMG/M metagenome (GOLD analysis project Ga0255777, IMG submission 179975) | Coastal salt marsh microbial communities from the Groves Creek Marsh, Skidaway Island, Georgia - 101402AT metaG (version 2) | ecosystem: Environmental > Aquatic > Marine > Intertidal zone >... | reverse complement strand
CCTACTTTGCCTGGAATACCCTCATCAACCTCCCCGAATTCCAACTCATCTCGGGTACTAGTGAATGGAACATTACCGTGGGATCAATGTTATACCTCCCACTGGGTTCATGGATTCTGGTCTATCTTCTCTATCGTGAGAGTGCGCTCATTGGACTTTTCACTGTGACCTTCATGGCAGCTGTCTACTACGAGCTTGAGGAGCACCTCATGATTGGCTTTACTTTAATTAACACCTTTGGACCGATGATAGCAATTCACCTTCTGGAGAAGTTTCATCTGGCAGATTATAAAAATTTTGGTACAGAGAGAATCCCACTTGGGCATATCCTCTTTTTGACCCTCACCGCCTCAATCATTAATACCCTTTCTAAGTTTATGATCTACTACTGGGATCTCGATTTCACCCATGCACACAGCATCTGGGAGGACCAGGGCTCAATAAACTTCCTGACCACCTACCTGCCAGGAGACATCATGGGATCAACGGTATTTATCTTATTTGCAATCTTTATTGGAAAACTCTTCAACCTTCAAAAGCTAAGAGTCACTGACTAGATAGAGTATTCCTCAGACACGCGGTCCAATAGAATAATCGGATCCAGTGAAAGCTGCTTGGCATACTCCATAAACTCAATAATATCGAGACGCCTATCACCGGTCTCAATTTTTCCAATGAGAGAATATGGCACCTGCATCTTCTCGGCAAGTTCACGCTGCGTCATGCCTAGAGATTTTCTAGCATCCACCAACTCCTTGCGGATGGCCTTGTATACTCCATCATGAATTGATCGTCTAAACTTCGCCATTAAAACGCTTGTCCGTCATGATAATCTTCGAAGACATTTTCAATTGCCTTAACCGGATCAACACCGAGAGCACTGAGATAAATACAGTACTCGGTCATCGTGAGTCTATTGAGATCTTTAAGGTGAACCTTGGACTTTTTTAAACGATTCTCCAGGTCAGAATTGGATAAACCGAGCTCAGATTGGTAGTGCAGAATCTGTGCACCGAATAAAGAGGTAGGCTTTTCTTTATCAATCTTATCGGATATCTTAAACATGAAATTTGTTGAAAAAAAAATAATTTAAGGTTCAAAATGAATTAAAATTATATCATGAATTTTATCTTCAATTTCAACCTAAATTGTCGTGCGGTAGCTATTGTCTGTCGGGTGGAATTGACCTTCGATAATAGCCATTATCGGTTTTTTGCATCAGTTGGAGAAGGGTGAGTTGAAAGTGAAAGGGGGCTACGCAGAACTCAATGAATCAAATCAAAAATTTCAGAAAATGACAGGGACAGTTGCATGAAAGCAGTCATCCTCGCTGGCGGTCTCGGCACGCGCCTTTCAGAAGAAACGGATCTGAGGCCAAAACCGATGGTGGAGATTGGTTGTAAGCCGATTCTCTGGCACATCATGAAAACCTACTCCGCGCATGGGGTAAACGATTTTGTGATCTGCTGCGGTTACAAGAGCTACATGATCAAGGAGTACTTCGCGAATTATTTCTTGCATCAATCGGATGTGACCTTTCGTATGAAAGACAACAGCATGCAGGTGCATCAGAACAATGCGGAGCCGTGGGCCGTGACACTTGTGGATACGGGCGAGAATACGATGACCGGCGGTCGTTTGAAACGCGTGAAGGATTACGTCAAAGACGAAGAGGCGTTTTGTTTTACCTACGGCGATGGCGTTGGTAATGTCGATATCACTCGGTTGATTCAATTCCATCAAGCGCATGGCAAGCAGGCCACGCTCACTGCAACACGTCCGCCTGGTCGCTATGGCGCGTTGAAATTAGGTCATGATGACAGTGTTGAGCGATTCCAGGAAAAGCCGCAGGGCGATGGTAGTTGGATCAATGGTGGCTACTTCGTGCTTAGTCCAAAGGTCATCGAGCGCATTGCGGATGATTCATCAATCTGGGAGGGCGAGGCTTTGTCAGGTCTGGCAAAAGATGGCCAGTTATCCGCGTTCAAACATGATGGCTTCTGGCAGCCGATGGACACCCTTCGTGAAAAGGTCTACCTCAATGAGCTTTGGAATACAGGCAAGGCGCCATGGAAGGTTTGGGAATGAACCTAGACTTTTGGAAAGACAAAACAGTTTTTCTAACCGGCCACACCGGCTTTAAAGGTGGCTGGATTGCGCACTGGCTTTATGAACTGGGCGCTTCAGTGTATGGATATTCGCTCGAGTCACCGACTCAGCCGAATTTTTTTACCCAAACGCAGCTACAAAAGCGCCTCGCACGATCAACCATTGGTGACATCCGCGATCTTGCCTTACTAACCGACGCCTTAAAAACAGCTAAGCCGGACATCATCATCCACATGGCAGCGCAGCCATTGGTGCGCGAGTCATATAACACGCCAGTGGAAACATTTGCCACGAATGTGATGGGAACGGTCAATCTATTGGAAGCGGTACTCCAGGTTGGCACAGCCAAAGTTATTGTCAACATCACTACCGACAAGTGTTACGAAAACAAGGAGTGGCTTTGGTCGTATCGCGAGAATGATCGCTTAGGCGGTCATGACCCTTACTCGGCGAGCAAGGCTTGTGCAGAAATTGCTGCCGCCGCTTACCGGAATTCCTTTCTCGTAGATGCCAATATCCACCTTGCCAGCGTTCGAGCGGGCAATGTCATCGGCGGTGGTGACTGGGCAACCGATCGATTGATTCCCGACTTTCTTCGTGCTTTGGATGCTGGTGAAACATTGAAGATTCGGTCGCCGAATGCAATTCGTCCTTGGCAGCATGTCCTTGAGCCGCTCTCAGGTTATCTCTTACTTGCAGAAAAGCTCTACACAGAAGGAAATGCATTTGCTGAAGCTTGGAACTTTGGTCCAAATGAAGAAGATGCGAAATCCGTTGGATGGATCGTCAAACAACTCTGCGCACAAATCCCAGACACGCGCTGGGGGACAGAAAATGCCAAGCAACCTCACGAAGCTGGCCTATTAAAGCTCGATAGCAGTAAAGCAAAGGCTAAGTTGGGCTGGGCGCCGCGTTGGAATCTTGAAACAGCACTCAGTAAAACCGTGGAATGGCATCAAGCCTGGCGCAACCAAGAAGACATGGCTGCGGTAACAAGCTCGCAAATTCAGACCTATATCAGCGCATGAGCCGTTTCGTTATCGAGAAAACACCTATCGATGGTTTGCAAGTTATCCAGCGGAGGCCCATCGGTGATGAGCGCGGCTATCTTGAGCGCATGTTCTGTAGCGATGAGCTTAAACCAATCTTTGGCCAGCGCAGTATTGTGCAAATCAACCATACACTGAGTGCAAAAGAGGGCACGGTCCGCGGAATGCATTTTCAGCATCCACCGCACGCCGAAATGAAGCTAGTGTCTTGCTTGCGCGGTGAAGTTTTTGATGTGGCTGTTGATTTGCGCAAGGACTCGCCCACTTTTCTGCAATGGCATGCCGAAGTAATCACTGAAACGAATCACAAAACTTTTGTGATTCCCGAGGGCTTTGCTCATGGATTTCAAACGCTCACCGAGGATTGTGAGTTGCTCTATTTGCATACGGCTGCTTATGCTCCAGACGCTGAAGCGGGACTGAATGCGCTTGATCCTCGTCTAGCCATTCCTTGGCCAATGCCAATCGCAGAGAGGTCCGAGCGGGACCAAAAGCACCCAATGCCTACCTCGGAATTTATAGGACTTCCCTTATGAATTGTCGCCACTGCGGAACACCACTGACGCATACCTTTGTGGATCTGGGATTTGCTCCGCCATCCAATGCATATCTCACCGAAGCGGATCTCAGCAAGCCTGAAAAGTATTACCCGCTCAAGGTCAAAGTTTGTGATCAATGCTGGTTGGTGCAAACCGAAGACTATGCGGATGCTGATGAGCTCTTTAGCGCCGACTATGCGTATTTCTCCAGTACATCCACGGGTTGGCTTACACATGCGAAGCGCTATGCCGAGCAGATGACGCTGCAGTTAGGCTTGGATACAGATAGTTTCGTGATTGAAGTGGCATCAAATGACGGCTACCTGCTCAAGAATTTTGTCGAAGCCGGTATCCCTTGCCTGGGAATTGAGCCCACCGCGAGCACCGCCGAAGTGGCCGAGCAGTTGGGTATTCCGGTTCTGCGCGAGTTCTTTGGTGAGGCCCTGGGTAAGCGGCTCGCGAAGGAAGGCAAACAAGCCGACCTGATCGTGGGTAACAATGTCTATGCGCATGTGCCCGACATCAATGATTTTACCAGGGGGCTGAAGGCGGCGTTAAAGCCCGGCGGAACTATTACGCTCGAATTCCCGCATTTTATGCGACTGATTGAAGATGCACAGTTCGATACCATCTATCAAGAACATTTCTCTTACCTCTCGTTGTATACCGTCAGTCGTATTTTTGCCGCAGCCGGTTTACGTGTCTGGCATGTTGAAGAGTTGCCAACCCATGGTGGAAGCTTACGTATTTTTGGCTGTCATGCTGACGACGTAAGGCAGACTTCTGAGGCTGTGCGGCGAATCCTGCAAGAAGAAACCCAGCGAGGCATGCAAACTTTGGCTCCTTATGTCGAATTCCAACCGCGCGCAGATAGGATCAAAAACGATCTGCTGGAATTCTTGATTCAGCAAAAGAAGGCAGGCAAAACCATCGCCGCTTATGGTGCCGCAGCCAAAGGCAATACGTTGCTAAATTACGCAGGCGTGAAGCCCGATCTATTGCCCTTTGTTTGCGATGCCGCCGCAGCCAAGCAAAACAAATACTTGCCAGGTGGCCATATTCCGATCTTGAATCCAGCAGCGATTGTGAACGAGAAACCGGACTTTGTTTTGATCCTGCCCTGGAATATTGCCGAAGAAGTGAAGGGTCAATTGTCTCAAGACCTTCCGAATACCCAGTTTGTTACCGCAGTGCCTGAGCTGAGAAGGATATGAAGCCCCGAATTTATTATACCAAGCCTTCGATTACTGATCTTGAGGTCAGCTATGCAACCGATGCAGCAGCGAACGGTTGGGGCGATCAATGCTATGCCTATATCAATCGATTCGAAGAGCTTTTCAAAGAACATCTCGGTGTGAACTATGCCATTGCGACCTCTAGTTGTACTGGCGCGTTGCACATGGGTATGGCGGCATTGGGTATTGGTCCTGGCGATGAAGTTATCATGGCCGATACAAATTGGATCGCAACGGCCTCACCTATTGTTCATCTTGGCGCAAAGCCTGTATTTGTCGACATCCTGCCCGGCAGTTGGTGTATTCATCCTGAAAAGGCAGAAGCCGCGATTACATCAAAAACAAAAGCAATCGTCGCCGTACATCTTTACGGTAATTTGTGTGACATGGATCGGCTGCTAGCGATTGGTGAAAAGTATGGAATCCCGGTTATCGAAGATGCGGCCGAAGCTATTGGTTCGGTTTTCCACGGTAAGCGTGTAGGTAGCATGGGGGCTTTTGGTGCATTCTCATTCCATGGCACCAAAACACTCACGACTGGTGAAGGCGGCATGTTTGTTACTAACGACCTCGATATCTATGAACGCGTGCTCACGCTAAGCAATCATGGCCGAGCTAGAGGTCAGACAAAACAATTCTGGCCTGATATGGTCGGCTTCAAATACAAGATATCCAATATTCAGGCGGCAATTGGTTGTGCGCAGATGGAACGCATTGATTCGTTGATCCAACGAAAGAGAGAAATCTTTGCGACCTACCGAGAAAAGCTAGCGGACCTTCCTGGTGTTGCGATGAACCCAGAGCCAGAGGGCACGATCAACGGCGCGTGGATGCCAACGGTTGTTTTTTCTCCAGAGACCGGCATCACCCGGGAAAAACTTCAGTCTGCATTTGTAGAAGAAAATATAGATGCTCGGGTATTTTTCTGGCCGCTGTCCAATCTGCCTTTTTTTGAAAGCAATAACAATATCAATAGTTATTCTATACCACAAAGAGCAATTAATTTACCTTCATATCATGACTTGTCCATACTAGATCTAGATAGAGTAATTAACGTTTTAAAAGATATTTTCGATAAATATCGTAAATAAGCATACGGAGATAATATATGTCTAATGATGACAGAGAAGAATTCAAAAAAAATAGACTTAATAGAATCCGAGGATATTCTGAGAATGTAAAATATTTTAATGAAGTTACATTAAATTTAACAAAATTAGATTATGAATACAATTTCGATTATCTCGGGATACCAATAATCCAAATGCCTCAAGATATTCTTGCCTTGCAAGATTTGATTTGGATCGTAAAACCGGATTTGATTGTCGAGACAGGGATCGCTCGTGGCGGATCACTAATTTTCAGTGCATCTATGCTATCGCTACTTGATTATTGCGATGCGATTGAGCAGGGAACGATGCTGGACCCTAAGACACCACGCCGTCGTGTGCTGGGCTTGGATATCGATATTCGTGCGCACAACCGCGCGGCCATTGAGGCGCATCCGATGGCTAATCGCATCGACATGATTGAGGGATCTTCGATTGATCCGACCATTATTGAGCAAGTGCAGGACATTTCGCGCGGCTATGAACGTGTACTGGTCTGCCTTGATTCCAATCATACCCACGAGCATGTGCTTGCTGAACTTGAGGCCTACGCGCCGCTCGTTAGCGTGGGAAGCTATTGCGTGGTATTCGACACGAATGTTGAGGACATGCCCGCCGAGATGTTCCCCGACCGCCTTTGGGGACCCGGTGATAATCCCAAGACAGCGGTGTGGGAGTATTTGAAAACCCATCCTGAATTCGAGATTGACAAGCAGATGGATCAAAAACTACTCATCAGCGTTGCTCCGGATGGGTATTTAAAGAGAACTAGTTGATTAACTATCAGGATCATCGTCTTAATACAAACTTTAAAAGTTAAAAGCAAAAACTATACTTCGATATATATAATTAAGATTAAGTTGAAGCTGTTAATGCATTAAAAAACCTTTTCAGTCTTGACTAAAATTTTTAATGAATGCAGCTAAAATATAAATCTATCGCTTAATAAATATTTGAAAGAATGCATATAAATTATGATGTAAATATATATTAATCCAGATTGCGCGCACTAAAATTCTCTTAATAGAGTAATTATATTTGAAAATCGACATCCAAAAAAAAGGTAAAAAATAACCATGTTTAAAAGTTATAGGAAATCTACTAGTGCATTCATTATCGCTGAGGTTGGGCAGAATCACCAAGGTGATCTAGAAATAGCTCGTAAGTACATTCGTGAATTCTCTGAGGCTGGTGCGGATGCAATTAAATTCCAGACCAGAGATAATAGGCAACTTTTTTCAGAGTGCGCTTACAAAAAGCCCTATAATAGCGAAAATGCATTCGCTGATGTCTATGGATTGCATCGAGAAAAACTAGAGTTGTCATTAGATTCTCTGCCAGTTCTTAAAAAAGATTGTCATGATCATGGTGTTAAATTTATGTCCACACCTTTTGACGAACCAAGCCTAGAAAGGTTGGTTGATGTTGGTGTAGATGTATTAAAGATCGCATCATTTGACATTGGCAATCTGCCATTTATCAAAAAAATCGCTCAAGCTAATATCCCAACCGTTTTGAGTATAGGTGGGGGGAGGATAGATCAGATTAGATCGAGCATTGAGCTTTTGGCGTCTTATTGTGATGAAGTGGCGGTATTGCACTGCGTATCAGAATATCCTTGCTCACATGATAAGTTGGGATTGAATAACATCGAGCTTTTGATAAAAGAGTTTCCAGAATGCACAGTTGGTCTATCTGATCACTTCAATGGGATCGTTTCTGGGCCGATTGCGTATATGAAAGGAGCAAGAGTTTTTGAAAAACATGTTACTTTCGATCGATCTTGGCGAGGAACTGATCATAGTTTTGCTTTAAATCATCACGGATTTAGAAATTTCGTTAGAGACATCAGAAGAGTTCCGGAGATGATGCCTCCGAAAAATGATGCAGACCTGGGAAGTGAATTTGTTTTCCAGAAGTTAGGGAAGTCATTGGTAGCAGCTGTAGACCTTGATGCCGGGAGTGTTTTAACGATTGATAACTTATCGGGTAAGATTTTTAATGAACAGAGTATCCCAGTTCGAGAGAGCAATACTGTTATAGGATGCCAATTAATAAATGCAGTTGGACGAGGCGATCTGATTCTTAGGGATAATCTGAAATGAGACCATTGTCAGAAGCGCGTCAAGGTATAAAAAAAACGAAAGCTGTATTCTTCGATTTTGATGGCGTATTTACCGACAATACTGTGCTTGTAGATTCGAATGGGGTTGAGTCAGTAACGTGCTGGAGGAGCGATGGGTTGGGGTTGTCAAAACTCAAGAATATTGGCTTTGCACATTGGATTATCTCTACAGAAACCAATAATGTTGTCAGTCTCAGAGCACAAAAATTGAAAATAGAATGTGTTCAAGGTGTGGAGAATAAACTTGTAACATTATCCGAATTAATCTCCGAAATGAAATTGGATTTTAGTGAAGTTATTTACGTAGGCAATGATATCAATGACCTTGATTGTCTGGAGTCAGTTGGGGTACCAGTTATTGTTGCAGATGCGCATGCGGATGTGAACAACCCAAAATTTTATCGTACAAAAGCTGCTGGAGGGTATGGTGCCGTGCGCGAGGTCTGTGATTTTATTTACAATATCTATAATCAAAGTGTGGTGAGAAATGAGCAGTGAGAATCTCAATATCAATGGAAGACCGGTAGCGCAATTCCCAGATGCAGAATCAGTTGGGCCGCGAGAATGGGGTGATGAGTTATTGCTAGTACTCGCAAGCAAAAAATACACCATGAAAAAACTTGTTGTTAAGGCGGGTAAGAAAGGCGGACTTCAGTACCATCGACAAAAGGACGAGGCAAGTTATATTGTTTCTGGTGAAATGATTTTGAGATATGAGAATATGAATGGAAGTCTTCAGGAAAAAAAGGTCGGTCCGGGTGACTGGTTTCATTTTCCTGCTGGATGTGTTCATCAGGAAGAAGCAATAACAGATGTCGTAAGAATAGAAGTTTCAACACCTCATTTTAACGACAGAGTAAGGGTAGAACATGAATTTGGCATAACTAATAGTTCAGGGCTAAAAACCACAGAAGTCGATGATATTTTGGAAAAATAAAAAATGAACTTACCAAAAGTACTTGCAGTAATACCAGCAAGAGGTGGATCAAAAAGAATACCAAGAAAAAATATTAAAGTAATCAATGGAATGCCATTGATTGGACATTCAATTATCGCTTCCAGAAAAGCCAAATTAATTACTGATTGTATAATCTCAACAGATGATATAGAAATTGCTGAAACTGCAAAAAATCTTGGTGGTAATGTACCATTTATACGCCCCAAGGAGTTGGCGACAGATGAGGTAAGAAACTCTGAAGTATTAATACATGCTTTAGAATATATGGAGGATAAAAGAAATATACAATACGATATCCTGCTCTTGCTTCAGCCAACATGCCCAAATAGGAAAAATGGTCAAATTGATGAGGCAATATTAAAGTTACATAACTCAACTGCTGATACAATTGCGGGAATAAAAGGACCTTATAAAAAAAGGGATCCAATATTAAAAAAAATAGATGAAAACGGCATGCTTAATAATATTATAAATGGAGACATTGGTTACACTGATGAATTTTATTTATACAATGCGTGTCTGTATGGAGTTAAAAGAGAATATTTACTTAAATATGCTAAATTCACCTCTAATAATGAGATACCAATGATTATGGAAGATAGATATTCTATAGATATAGACAATCCGTATGATCTTATTATTGCTGAAGCGGTAATGCAAAATGAAAATTAAAGGCGTTGTTCCAGTTCTACACACACCAATTACGCATGATGATCAAATTGACTTTGAAGGGTTAGGAAGATTAGTTGACTTCCTCGTAAACAAAGATATTGGTGCATTGTGGGTACTTGGGACAGGCGGGGAAGACATGAGCCTAACGTACTCTGATAGATTGGAAGTAGTTAAACATGTCATAAAAGTAAACAAAAACAGAAAGCCACTGCTAGTTGGCGCTAGTTTTTATTCCTATAAAGAAACTCTAGAATTTTTGAATGAATTAAATGAGTTAGAGATTCATGGAACTCATTACATGCCTTATCATCAGTTGGTGAGTACTGACAGAATTAAATGGATCTACAAGTCACTTGCTGAAAAATCAAAACATCCATTGTGGATGTATTCAAGTGCAAATTGGTGCCAGTTAATTACTCCGAAATTTGTAGAGGAGATGAAGGGCACAAAGAATATAGTCGGTATAAAGTATAGCACATCAAATAGTCAGCATATGGAAAGAGTTGCCAGATTATCTGACGAAAACTTTAATGTGTTATCAGCAGTAGCGGCCACATTTTACTCTTCATTGCTTGTGGGAGTTGACGGTGCAACTTCTAGCATAGCTAGCCCCTTGCCTGAAATAATGATAGATATTTATAGGGAATATAAATTAAATAATTTTAATAGCGCTTTAACCAAACAAAGAAAACTAAATGATTTTTTAAATACATGGCCTGCCACCTTAAGTAAGGATAATTTTTTAAAGGGAGCAGAGGAAAAGGTTATTTTAAAATATAGAAATATATGTGAAAAAAATATGACTGGTTATTATAGGCAAGCAAGTGAGAATGAAGAGGATATGATAATAAAGTCACTAATGAAGTTTTATCCGGAGATTTAATTGATGTTAGCGAAATCATCAATACTGCGTCAGGCCAAAAATATTATTATTTGGCTTGGAATGTTGCCAAAAATGTTTAAGAATCCTTCGGTATGTGGTACTGGCAAGGTTTGCTATATTGGCGATGGAATTATTTCAACTAGGAGTACTGATGTAATATCAGACAAGGTATTTAGTGCATATAAAAAGGGTGTATATGAGAATACACCTAAAGTCATACACAAATATGATTACACTATTTACAGGTTTCAATTGTATCACTGGGCGGTGAATAATGCCCTACTTTTAGAAGGAGATATGATGGAAATTGGAGTTTGGTGGGGTGTAATGAGTTATGGTGCCTTGGAGGTGGAGACAAATCTTCAAGGAAAGAAATTTCATCTAGTTGATGCGTATGGTAAATCTTCAAATGATGATATTGATCACGATTCACGTATGCCATATTCCAAATCAAACTCTAATAGAAAATATGAAGATGATATTTATGAAAAAGTGAAAGAAAGGTTTAAGGGGAAGCCAGTAGTATTTCACCGCGGTTATGTGCCGGAGATACTAGAGAGCAAAGAAATCCCTGATAAAATTTGTTTTTTAAGTCTTGATATGAATTCAGCTAAATCTGAATATGCGGCAATTAATTTTTTATGGGAACGCTTAGTTAAAGGATGCTTTATTTACATTGATGATTTTGGATGTCAAAACCATGAGGACACTCGACAGATGTATAGAAGTTTTTTTGATAGCAAAAATACAGAGCTACTGGTCTCTCCATATTCATCTGCACTAGCTATAAAAAGATAGACTCAAAGGAAGCAAATGGGCCTACTGAGGTTTGTTCGGAATATTCTGAGTAGGATCTTGTAGAAGTTATCTTGTCGATGGTTAAACGCAATTCAGTCTCCTCGAGGTGCAGCGGAAAAGTCATCGCTTGGATGCCTTTGAGTCTGGCTAGGCATAGTTTAACGTAAGCCCAGAAGGACTCGATTCCGTTGATATGGCTGTTAACTCGAGCAAACACGTTTTCCCGATTATGGACTCGTAAGTGCTTGGCGTAGTCGGCATCGACGAAGCCTTGAAAGCATCTCCAGCCATCACTATGAATGACACTTTCGATCGAGACATGGCCGCGGAGAACCTGGTGCAGCGTAGATTTACTGGCATCTGGGACGATTTTTGTATAGACCCAATCATTGCGTTTGAAGATACCGAAAACAATGGTTTTCGATCCAGTTCCACTATCGCGTTTGCCGCGAATTCGACGTGGTCCGAAGCAGGATTCATCGACTTTGAACTCTCCAGCGAAGGGGCTGTGGACCCAGATTCATTGACCAGACGGGCTCGGATTCGTTGATAGATTGTGATGACCGAGCGAACCGAAAGTCGCGCAACGGTGAGACCACACAAATTGACCGTCTTCGTGGCTGGAAGATCAAGGTCAAAGGGGCGCGAAACTTCCCGGAATATACACTCCGAAACCTTCGCCCGTTTGTATGCCTATTTCCCCAAAAAACACATCAGAAGATAAGTAGTCAATTGAACATGCTTTGCTACCTATGACCCAGAGATAATCTTGTTTGAATTTAAAAAAATATTTGCGCTAAGTTCACTAAATGTTCTTGGCGGCCTATTAATAATACTTTTATATTCATTGGCAGCACATAAGCTAGATACTGTTTATTATTCAGTTTTTGTGTTCTTCTTAATGCTGGCCGCACTATTAACTAGTGTTTTAGACTTAGGTATTTCAAAAGTAACATCTGTGGCATGTGCAAATGAAGAAATTAATTCAATTAATAAGTACTTAGCCACAGTTAATATTGTAATAGTTGCCACATTAATAATTTTAAATACATTTAGTGATTTAATAATAAATAGCATCTTTGAAAATTGGCTAAACTTGCCATTAACCCCGTCGATAAATGATTTTTCGTATAATTTCTTTCTTTATATGCTCTTCAATGTTTTTGGGGCGCAATTGTTTGCTATTAGCGTAGGATTGGGAAATATAGAATTAATCATTGCAACAAGGTTTCTAATAACTTATTTGCATAGTATTTTATCGATTGCGGTATTGTTATTAACTATAGAAGGAGATGTTGGCGAAATATTTTCATTTACAATGTACTTTACAAAGGTTGTAGGTATAGTATGGGCGGCGTTCTATTTATATCGTAAAAAATCGATAAAAATCCTTTCATTTGATATATGCCTAGATTCCGTTACAAAGTATGCTTATTTATATAAAGACATTGGAATATCTTCCGTGTTGATATTAAGCATCAAAAATATAGACAGAGTGCTCGCAAGTAAATTCCTTAGTCTTGAGAACTTTAGCATTTACGAAACAATATATCAAATTTTATCAAGAGTGAATTTAATATCTAATTCACTAGTTAGCACACATTTCAAATCAATTTCAAACATTAATGAATCAATACGAAGTTTAGTTGTAAATTGTGAGGCATGGTTTGAAAGTAGATTTATGTTTATTTATATTGGTCTTTTAGTGTTCTTTTCGTTTTTAATTGAAACTTCTTTCAAATTTAGTATAGATAAAAATAACTTTTATAATGTAGTAATAATTCTGTGTGTCGCCTATTTCATTAATACTAGAAATTTATTTATGGCTAGTATTTCAATCATGAAACTAAAGTCGGGTGTGGTTAAGAGAAATTCTATACTTATGTTTATTGTGTCTTTGTTAAGTATACCGTTACTAATAACGGGGGACTTAGTAAATTATGCCTTATACGTATTATTGATTCAGATTGCTTCATATCTATACTATAGATTGAATATAGTAGAGAAAGATAGATCTTTTGTGTTTTCAAACTTAATGAACCTGTGCGCACTTTTATTGGCTGCATTATATGTATATTTAAGCAATGTTATGTATTCCGACCTCAGTATAAAAACAATAAATTTCGTGTTGCTGTTAATTTCATTTTATTTGGTGAATAATAAGTGGCTAAAATACTAATTGGTGTTCCAACATATAATCGTCGCCATGAATTGAAAAAAACTCTTGAGTCTATAAAGAATCAGACGTTTAGTGATTACCGTGTAGTTATATCTGATAATTGTTCAACTGATGGTACAAGGGAGTATCTTGAGAGTTTTTGCGCCACAAACAATGATTTCAGATATGTGGTTCAGCCCAAAAATATAGGGTGGAAAGAGAATTTTAATTATCTATTATCCCATGCATGTGATTATGAATATTTTGCATGGTTGGCTAGTGATGATATTTGGTCAGAATCATATCTAGAGGACTGTGTTTATGTTCTTGATCGTAATAAAAATATAGGTGTGGTTCAGGCTACAGTAAGAATTATCAAAATGCTTGATAATGACCATTCTAGATTAATTAGAAAGGATGTCTTTCGTTTGGTGAATTATTTGCCAAGAATGCTGCAATTACCACTTATATTTTCAAGAGGGTACAACGTTTATATAATGGGCGTTTTCCGTAGTAATTTGCTTACACGTGCTTTTCGACATTTCCCAAATGTCCCTTCAGCAGATAGGTATTTTCTACTACAAATATTATGTCTTGGCTATTCATTAGCCACTGTCAAAACATCTAGTTACGTAAGGCTAAAACATTCCAAACTAGCACCAGACCGTTACCCCGATGACCTATATTTACAGAATGTAGCAATATCCTCTAAAAAAATATTTGATTTCGAGTCGTTTTCAGCAATTAGGTCTATGCTTATTTCTTGTGGTTGTAGTCCTTTATTCAAATCAATTGCGCTATCTTTATTCTATTTTTCAAGATTTTATATTGGCTTTAGAAAGCTAATAAAGTTAGCTATATCTACTAAGTAATTGTGCGGCATTACTCTTTCCCTTTTATATTTTTTCTCAATTTTGTTTTGGCTCCATTATCTGAAATTATTGAGCCTTTTTTTGGTAGATATGATTTTATTTATTCTTATACTGGATATTCGGTTGTTGTTATTTCATTTTTATTGACATTACCTTATCTTTCACGATATGCAATAAAAATTAATAGTGCATTTTTTATTACTTTAAGTTTTATAATTATTTACCTATTAATTGTTGTGAGTCTTAATCAGAATCCTTCATCAATCGCTACCTTATTTTCTTTCCTATTATTTTTTTATTTTTTTTATTTTGGTTATTCGTTGCCTGATGAATATCTAATCCATAAATATTTTTCACGCTTCCTCTTCTTTGCAGTATTTTTACTCTTTGGATTCACTCTCTTATATCTCTATTTATTTTATAACGGTCTATTGAATAGAGTCGGTTACAGTAATCCAATCGGTATGGCTTTTTCTTTTTTCTTTTTTAAGAATGCAAGTATTTCGACTCTTTTTGTCATCATTTTATTTTTTTTATCTATTGGCAAAAGATTTGAAATCATTCCAATTATTATTCTCGCGGGTTATTTTATCTATTCTCGTCCGCGATATTTATTTCATGTTATTTTCTCTATTTCTTTAGTTTTTTTTATTTTCGTATCTTCTGGGTTTTTTGATAGATGGCCCATTAATAATTCAATAGATTTTAATGATATTACTTCAGGTCGGTTTAATGAAATAGTTTATATTTCAAAATTAATAATTTCCGAACCTTGGTCTATATTTTTTGGCCTATCTAATGCCGCCATTTTACAATTTATATCAGATTTTGGTAAGTTAACCGTCCATAACGGCATATTTTTTCTTATCATGCACCTTGGTTTTTTCGTGTCGTCAGTGCTGTTATACTTATTTGTTAGATCGATTTTTTATGATATAAAGCGCTATGGTCTTAATTTTGTTAACTTTTACTGCTTGATATACCTTATTTCGATGTTTTTTAGTACCGCCTTTATATCTAATATGTTATTTTCTATTTCTTTAGGTATCTTGTATTCTAATCGTTCTTTTAAGCTGTCTTGATTTATGATCTTGTTCTTTCCTCATAACCCGCACCATGAAGATTTCTTTAAAATGGTTTCTTCATCATTGGCTGCCCATTTTAATTGCGATTCCTTATTTTTAGTTGCAGATGATACAAAATCATCTTCAAAACGATTTAATCTGAACAATGAGATTGAGCAATTAGATCTACCAGATAATTTCGTTTCTTCATTGCTTGCTATTTCTGCCACTTATCCAGACTTTGATTTAAATAAATCCCTTTTTACTGATCGTGACTTTTATTATTTGCCTAGATACTTCAAAAGAAATCGTACTTCTTTAGAGTTCACGTATTCACGTATTATTCGTCTCTTTGGTTTTTATGAATCGTTTCTTCTTAAGCACAATATAAAAGTTATTTTTTCAGAACTGATAATTGGTTTAGATGATTCTGTCCTTTATGCAGTCGCCAAATCCCTTAATATTAAATATATTTCTATTAGATCTTCACGCGTTATTCCTGGCGCAGTTTTTTGCGATCCTTATACAGAATTACCTCTAGATTTTAACGTTAACGATTCTGATATTCATATGTTTGATCTAGCAGTCTCATCTATCTCTTCAATTGCTGGTAGGCTTAAGCATATTCCTCCTCATTACATGAAACGAACTAAAAGGTCTATTTCTTTATCCGATACTCATTATCTTTATAAATTCTTTGTATCCTTATTCGATTCTAGAATTCCTATCTTTTCTGCTCGTAACACATATTCTATTGCTAGAAAACTTAAGTTTCGCCTTTATAAAATATTTAATTCTTTTACTGTCCGTCATTTCTACTCTTCTCTCTTCGTTAATAAGTTGCCACAGAATAAGTCTTATTTTGTTTTTCCGCTCCAATATGAACCAGAAGCTACAAGTTCTGTTCGTTCCTATCCTTTTATTGATCAAATTTCTTTAATTAAGGATATTGTTAAAATTCTACCACCTAATGTCTATTTAGTTGTCAAGGAGCATCTTGGCAATGAGGGTTATAGAAAATATACTGATTATTTGGATCTTTATTACCTTCCTAATGTTTTACTTGTTTCTCGAAGCTTTGATACATCTTTGCTTCTTTCTGCTTGTGAAGGTGTAGTTACACTTAATAGTACAATGGGCTTTGAAGCTCTTTGTATGGGTAAGCCAGTTGCATCTTTTGGTACAGGATTTTGGACTCCTCTTTCATTTGTCTATTCTTGTTCAGCCGTTTCTGATCTTAATCATTTTTTTGTCGACTATAGAAATTTTGATTTATCGGCTAACTTTGATGAATTTTCTTCCTATTTGGCTGCTTATTTCACTTGCGTAAAGAATTTTGTGTTCCTTAGTGAAACGCCCACTTTTCTTAAAAAAGAAAATTGTGATGTTGTTTCTTCTTTAATTTTTAACGAGTTTTTGTCTGATTATTATGTTTGATTCTAAAGTGTTGTTACTAACGGGTGGTACTGGTTCTTTCGGAAGTACCGTTCTTAAGAGGTTTTTAAAGACTTCTATTGGTCAAGTTCGCATATTTAGCCGAGATGAGAAGAAGCAGGATGACATGCGTAAGCGGTACGCTAATGCTAAATTGAAGTTTTATATTGGAGATGTGCGTGACTACAACAGTATCCTTAACGCAACCAGAGGAGTAGATTACATCTTCCATGCGGCTGCTCTTAAGCAGGTGCCATCTTGCGAGTTTTACCCAATGGAAGCTGTGAAAACCAATGTGCTCGGCACCGAGAATGTGCTAGAAGCGGCCATTCAGAATAAGGTTAAGCGTGTTGTTTGTCTGAGTACCGATAAGGCGGTTTATCCAATTAATGCCATGGGTATTTCAAAGGCTTTGATGGAAAAAGTTGTAGTTGCTAAATCACGCTATGTTGATCAGGCAATAACGACTATCTGTGCCACTCGATATGGCAATGTGATGGCTTCTCGTGGTTCGGTAATCCCTTTGTTCGTAGATCAGATTCGTGCAGGCAAACCGTTAACACTAACTGACCCTAATATGACGCGATTTATGATGACGTTGTCTGATGCGGTAGATTTAGTCTTATATGCGTTTGAACACGGTAACAATGGCGATATTTTTGTACAGAAAGCACCTGCAGCCACTGTCGATACTCTTGCTAAAGCATTGGCAGACATTATGGGAGTGCCTAACCATCCCATCAATGTAATTGGTACTCGCCATGGTGAAAAACTATACGAAGCTTTACTCAGTCGTGAAGAAATGGCTTGTGCAGATGACTTGGGTGGGTATTACCGGGTGCCGCCAGACCTTCGTGATCTCAACTACAGCAAGTTTGTAGAGCAGGGTGAAGAAAAGATTTCGCAAGCAGAAGATTACAATTCTCACAATACTGATAGGCTCGACGTGGATGGTATGAAGGAATTACTCAGAAAGCTTAAGTTCATTCAAGCCATAGAACGTGGTGAGTACATTCCACCTGAAGAATAAACCATGCGCGTACTTATAACCGGAGCAGATGGTTTTATCGGTAAAAATCTGCTGTTGCACCTTCGTGAAATGAATTCTATCGAATGTGTTTCTTTTACAAGAGGTAATAGTGTTGATGAGCTTCCTGAGTTGCTCGGAGAGGTCGATTGGGTTTTTCATTTAGCGGGAATTAATCGTCCTAAGTATGCTGACGAATTTGCTACAGGTAACTTTGGTCTAACTGAATCGCTTTGTAATGTAATTAAAGCTACGGGAAGGGCAATCCCAGTTGTACTTACCTCTTCAATTCAAGCAGATCTAGACAATGACTACGGTATAAGTAAGCGAGCAGCTGAAGAAGCGTTGCTAACGCTTCATAAAGCGACGGGTAATCCTGTTTTTATTTATCGCTTACCCAATGTGTTTGGTAAGCTAGCGCGGCCCAATTACAATTCTGCAGTGGCGACTTTCTGCCACAATATAGCGCGTGGTCTTCCCATTCAGATCAATGACCCATCAGCCGTCATTCCATTGGTGTACATCGATGATGTTGTTGAAAGCTTCAAGAAGCTTTTAGATGAGGAAAACAATAAGCAAGATGGTTTTGTTGAAGTTTCCCCCATGTATAGCATTACGGTTGGTGAATTAGCAGACCAGCTATACCGATTTAAGACTTCCAGAGATAACCTGGTAACAGAGTCGGTAGGTAAGGGGTTAATTCGTGCTCTGTATTCCACCTATGTCAGTTATCTGCCACCAGAGAGTTTTTCGTACGCTGTAAAACCGCACGGCGATGAACGTGGTGTATTTGTCGAAATGCTCAAAACAAAAGACTCAGGGCAGTTTTCATTTTTTACTGCGCCCCCCGGTGTCACTCGTGGAGGCCATTATCACCACTCCAAAACGGAAAAGTTTTTGGTGATTAAAGGTGAGGCTCGCTTTGGTTTCAGGCACATGGTTACTGGCGAGTTTCATGAACTTTACACTTCCGGTGATATGCCTCAAATTGTTGAAACAGTCCCTGGCTGGACTCATGATGTGACTAACGTGGGTGATGAAGAATTGATTTGCATGCTTTGGGCAAATGAAATATTTGATCGCGAAAAGCCAGACACTTTTGCTTGTCCAGTCAGTGCTGACGGTTAATGCGCGCATCCAGGAAATAAGATGAAAAAGCTAAAAGTAATGACAGTTGTTGGAACCCGTCCGGAGATCATTAGACTTTCTCGTGTAATGGCAAAGCTCGATGAATATTGTGATCATATGTTGGTTCATACTGGCCAAAACTACGATTATGAATTAAATGAAATTTTCTTTGATGACTTGGGTATTCGCAAGCCTGACCATTTCCTAAGTGCCGCTGGTGCTAGCGGTGCAGAAACTATCGGAAATGTGATTATTGCGGTAGATCGTGTTTTGGCACAAGTAAAGCCAGACGCGCTTTTGGTCTTAGGTGATACAAACAGTTGTATTGCCGTATTGCCGGCTAAGCGTCGCAAGATACCTACATTCCATATGGAGGCGGGTAATCGTTGCTTTGATATGCGGGTGCCGGAAGAGATTAATCGCCGTATTGTGGATCATACGGCGGATATCAATTTAACCTACAGCACTATTGCTAGAGATTATTTATTAGCTGAAGGACTGCCGCCTGATCGAGTCATCAAAACGGGCAGCCCCATGTTTGAGGTCTTGAATTATTACCGACAGGGTGTAGATGATTCTGACGTCCTTTCACGGCTTAATTTAAAGGAACATGAGTTCTTTGTTGTCAGTGCGCATCGTGAAGAAAATGTCGATTCAGACAAGAATTTCCTCAAGCTGGTAGATGTACTTAATACCATTGCTGAACAGTACAACTTGCCAGTGATTGTTTCGACACACCCGAGAACGCAAAAACGTGTTGATGCCTTGGGTGTGCGATTTCACACCAATGTTCAGCTTTTAAAACCGTTAGGTTTTAAGGACTACAACAAACTTCAACTTTGCGCGCGAGCGGTCTTGTCGGACAGTGGAACCATTAATGAAGAATCTTCCATTCTAAACTTCCCAGCTCTTAATATGCGTGAGGCACATGAGCGCCCTGAGGGAATGGAAGAAGCCGCCGTGATGATGGTTGGCTTGGAAGTGGAGCGGGTGATCCAAGGCTTAGCAATCCTTGAATCACAAAGTCGCGGAGATGATCGTAATCTGCGACTGGTAGCTGATTACAGTATGCCAAACGTGGCGGACAAGATTCTGCGCATAATCCATAGCTACACCGATTACGTTAATCGCACCATTTGGAAAAAATTATAGATTGTCCATTATGTCATACATGATTGTATCAAGGGATTTTTGGCCTCATGCGGCCGCAATAGGTACGGGTTTATTCAAGCTAGCCAAAGATTTGGCTTGTTATGGTGAGACTTCAGTTGTAACCATGAGCCACTCTAAAGAGGAGATTAAGCAGCAAAGTGGCAAGTGTAATTTCTTAATAGCAAAACCATTGACACATTCTGGCTCAAAGATAATTCTTCGAGTTTTTGAAATGGGTTATTTTGTCTTATTGCTTATCTTTTCTTTAGTACTTAAAAGACCCTCTAATGTTTATGTCACAACTAATCCGCCAATTTTAATTCCGTTTGTCGTTGCACTTTATACTTTCCTATTTAATAAGTCCTTCACCTACCATATTCAGGATATACATCCAGAAGCATCAACGTTGATATTTAAACTACCTCGCTTATTGGTTGTGTTACTTAAAAAAATTGATACTTGGTCATTAAATCAAGCTAAAACGGTGATAACACTGACTGAGGAAATGAAATCAACACTGGTTGACCGGGGTTGTATAAGACCTATTTTTCTACTCGCAAATCCGTCAGATCAATCCAATTTCTCTAATGTTGAAAAGATAAGCGGGATTGTATATGCCGGAAACGCTGGGCGCCTTCAAAATATGGATATAGTCATACCTGCTATAGAACAATATTTATCCGACGGTGGGGGGCTTAGCTTTGCCTTTATAGGTGGTGGTGTATATGCGTCAGAAATAACTCGGCTAGCTAATACTTACTCAAAAATTAAATATTTCGGTAAGGTGGATGGATCGACCGCATTATCTATATCAGCAAAATATGCATGGGGTCTGTTGCCAATCAACGGAGAGGTACTTCGTTATGCGTACCCAAGTAAAGTTCCTTCTTATCTATCCGCAGGTTGTCGACTAATTTGCTGTACTGACCCTGACTCAAGTCTGGCACAGTGGATAAAAAAAAATAACCTTGGCGTATGTGCATCTCAAGATCAAACTTCTTTGATAGACGCTTTTCGACATGTTGAATCAATAAGTCAAAGAGATTCAAACTTCTCAGGTTATTTCATAAGTACCTCGGATTTTTCATCCACGCTAAGTTCTATAGTAAGAGCCTAAAATGATTACAAATTCCGATTTAAAAAAAAGTTCGTTAGACATAAGAAAAAGAATAATTGATACAGCCCACGCATTACCAGATGCCCAAGGAAGTCTTTGGTCTGACTGAGATCGAGATGATCGAGGAGATTGAGAGCCAGGAGGAGTTCGGCATGCGGACTCTGACAAAGAAGGATCGGCAGACTATCGCAAGTTTCTTAAGACGTTTCGAGCGGGTTAACCAGCGCCTAGGCTCTGAGGTTGAGCAGAGGGTAAAGCGACTAGCCTCCTTAGCGAGATACCAGCAGAAGTCGTTAGCGCAGCTGGCAAAATTGATCCGCAAAGACTAAAAATCACAAAACGAACCCATTTAGGTTCGATAACTGCTCTTATCGAATTGTTTGACTAAGCAATCATCTCCGACTGAATCTTCACCCGCTGTTGATGCCTTAAGAAATTTATGAGAACAATCGCTGACTTGTCCTCGTCATACTTCTCAAATATCGCATTGAAACCCTTGAAGGGGCCTGATTTAATGAAGACCTCATCTGCTTTTTGATGACGATTGATCTGATCCACTCGATCATTCATCACATCGACTACTTTTTTCAGATCATCAATCGTCTCATCGCTTACATTGGCGAAAGCCATCTCAAAGCGAACAAAATCAGTCACCCCCCTTGTAGATCGGATGGACTGGAAGGTGTCTCCCGTTTTGGGTTTGATAAAAATATAGCCAGGGAAGATCACCTTACCCTCTCGCTTGCCACAGGTAAATTTCGGCAGGAAGTATTCAACTTTCTGGTTATTGAGGTTAATCTCCGCCATCTCCTCCATTCGGGGTTTGGTCTTAAGCAGATACCAGATGTTTGTATGAAACTCCATTTAGATATTATAACCCCATTAAATATCAGGTATCATAATGGCACTTAAATCAATACATATAC
>Ga0255777_10001434_pt1 | contig 22476 bp, 27 predicted proteins | sample 101ome_15_FD_179975 | JGI IMG/M metagenome (GOLD analysis project Ga0255777, IMG submission 179975) | Coastal salt marsh microbial communities from the Groves Creek Marsh, Skidaway Island, Georgia - 101402AT metaG (version 2) | ecosystem: Environmental > Aquatic > Marine > Intertidal zone >... | reverse complement strand
TTAATAATAAATGGTTAGAAGTGCTTGGCTGCGGTATGGTGCATCCTAATGTCTTAAAAAATGTAAATATTGATCCAAAAAAATACTCAGGATTTGCATTTGGTTTAGGTATCGAGAGGTTCGCTATGTTAGCTTATCAAATAAAAGACTTACGAGTATTTTTTGAAAATGATATTAATTTCTTAGAACAATTTAAGCACATTAGATAATTATGAAAATAAGTAAAAACTGGCTTTCTAACTTTATATCAACACCTAAGTCTAATGATAAACTAGAAAGCGATTTAACTAAGCTTGGATTAGAAGTTGATACTATAAATAAAGATAAAGATGACTATATTATAGATATTGAATTTACACCTAACCGAGGTGATTGTTTGTCAGTTTATGGAACAGCTAGAGACCTTGGTGCCTATAAAGGTAAAAAAATTAATAAACCAGCTTGTTCTAAATCAGTCACAGCAAAAATAAATACTAAAATTAAAAATATCAATTCTGCTATATCTCCAGAATATAGATATATGATTTTAAATGATATTGATGTTAGTGCTGAAACTCCTAAATATATAACTAGAAGATTAAAGCAGTCTGACATAGCTTCTGTTAACATCATTGTAGATATTTCTAACTATGTAATGCTAGAAGTTGGTCAACCTACACATGCATTTGATTTAGATAAAATTAATGGAAAACTATCTATTGTTCAACTGAAGAGAAAAAATAAATTTTTAGGAATAGACAATAAAGAATATAAAGTTGATAAAGACACTGGAGTTATTATAGATGAAAAAAATATTATTCATGCAATACCCGGTGTGATTGGAAGTAAATTATCTAGCGTAACATCGTCTACACAAAATATTCTTTTTGAAAGTGCATTTTTCACTCCAGATATCGTAAGGCTTCTCTCTAGAAAATTTAGAATACAGACAGATTCATCTTATAGATTCGAAAGAGGGGTGGACTTTAATCTTTCGGATTATGCTCTATCAAGAATACATTTTCTTTTAAATGAAATATTTAACATTGGCAGTAAATGCATAATAAGTAAAATCAGCAAACAAAGTAAATTAACAAAAAAGAAACAATTTGAATTTGATACAAAACTTTTTAATAGAATCCTAGGTATCGATATAGATATAAAGAAAATTAAATTAATACTAATGAACCTTGGCATTATTTTCAAAGGAAAAACAGTGATTATCCCTAGCTATAGATCTGATATTTCTAACAATTATGATTTAGTAGAAGAGGTTAGTAGAATATATGGATTTGATAATATTAAAGAAGTGCCGTTAGAAAATAGTGAAACACAGTATCATTTTCACTCCAGCCTTAATGATAGGCTAGTTACTCTTGGATACAAGGAGGTTATAAATTTTACATTTATTGCTAAAAACTATTCAGATAAACCTAAGAGTCTTGAGCTATCAAACCCAATCTCAAAAGAGAAGTCCGTGATGCGCGAGTCATTGCTGCCAGGCTTACTAAGTAATATTGTCTATAACTCAAATAGGCAACATAAAAGTATTCAATTATTTGAAAGAGGAAAAGTATATTTCAAACATAGAGCTAAAATAATAGAGCCTAAGGTTTTATCAGCCGTAGTTTACGGTAATAAGTCATCTTTAGATCTTGTGTCAGATGGTTATTTATATGGACTAGGTGATTTAAAATCAGATATATTATCAATTTTCCCTAATGTCACATTTGCACGTAATAAAAGCTCAGTCTATTTCGATAAAGATAATTCTCTTTCAGTGATGATGGATAGTAAAGTGGTAGGAGAGTGTGGGCTTATTTCGTCAAATGTTACTAAAGACTTCACTCTAAAATCATCAGTCTACGCTTTTGAGATTATTGAACAAGATGTTATACCCGATAATAAGGTGATCTTTGCTGAGTTATCGCAATTTCCTGCAGTGTTTAAAGATATTACAGTAATCACAAATATTAATATAAATGTATCAAATATTATTGATGAAATTAAAAAAGAAAGCTATAAATATATGAAAAATATAAGAATTAAAGATATATTTATTAATAAAGATAATCTAAACTCTAATAATAGGAATGTAACTTTGGAGGTTTGTCTACAGTCTGACATTAAGACTTTACAGGAGAAAGACATACTCGATGATATAAATAAAGTTATGAGTAGTTTGACTAACAAACATAAGGTTCAAATACAAGAAGCATAAAATGACAATTACAAAAGATTCTCTGGTCGAAATGATTCATAACGAAGTTGGATTGAACAAGAGAGAGGCAAAAGAATTAATAGAATGTTTTTTTGAGCAAATTAAGAAATCCTTAGAAAATGGTAACGATATAAAGCTGTCTGGATTTGGTAACTTTATTCTCAGGAATAAGGCACCAAGGCCCGGGAGAAATCCAAAAACAGGTGAAGAAGTAACTATTTCAGAAAGAAGAGTTGTGACGTTTAAATCTGGATTAAAACTAAAATCTAAATTAGAGGCTTATGATGGAGCTGAATAATTCTATAGAAATCCCTAATAAAAGATACTTTACAATTGGAGAGGTATCAAATATCACTCATATTAAAACACATATATTACGATATTGGGAAAAGGAGTTTAATACACTTGAACCCACAAAAAGAAGAGGTAACAGAAGGTACTATACTCAGAACGATATTCTTACAATCCTTAAAATAAATGAATTGATATCATCCCAAGGATTTACAATTGAAGGGGCTAAGCAAAAACTTGAATCATCAATTAGTAACAATAATTCTGAAGATCCAACTTATTCCTTATTAAAGAAAGATATACAGAAAATCATAGATGTCCTTGATAAATAAAGGATTAAAGTATGAACCTATCTATAACTACTCTCATAATGAAGTTATAAAACGTAATAATTTTCGATACTATAAGATTAATAATTCACTTGTGCCAAGCGTGACATCTATTCTTAGATTGTCACGATACAATCAGAGAGATAGCTTTTCATCAAAACAGGCTGATTCTTTCGAAATTGGTAACCTTATGCATGAATACCTTGATAGTTACGTAACACAGAGAGCTATTGAGATTCAGAATAATAAAAATTCAAAAATTGCGTTAAAACTAAGTGAAGTAATAATTCATAATATATTTCCAATAGTTGATAAATTTATTGCGTCTGAGGCTACTGTTCAAGATAATTTTAATTACGCAGGTACATTGGATTTATTAGGTTTAATAGACAATAAGCTCACTGTGGTTGACTACAAATCATCTTATAAAAAGAAAAGTGGATTTATGATTGACGAACATTTTCAACAATTAGCTGCTTATGCCTCAGCTCATGATAAAATGCACAATACAAAGATTGAACAAGCTATGATATTTATAGTTTATAAAGAAACGTATAAATATGATATACTTACAGCTGATTTATCTCTTTTAAATCAATATAAATTAATGTGGAAAGAAAAGCTTGAATACTATAAGGAGATATCCGAATGACAAAAACAAGAGAGCAGTTAGCCGACATCTTAGAGGAAGTAAAACTAAATAAGCTTAAGTTCGAAGAGCTAAGGGGGTTAGTTTGACTATGAGTCTATTAACGCGCAAATAAGCGATATAAATGATGAGCTCAACGATCCAAATGTTTGGGAAAAAAGAGATCTATCAACTGAACTAAATAAAAAGCTGAAGTCCTATTCCACCTTGAAAGGTACAATTGACACAATTAATTCTGATATGGAATTAATTTCATATACTTTAGATAGCATTCTTAATGATGCTGATAATGTGAATGACGAATCTTTAATAACTGAAATAATACAGTTACATAAAAAAACATCAAAAAATCTTGATAATCTGTCTTTTAGACAACTCTTTAAAGGTGAAAATGACCAAGCTGACGCTTACATAGACATACAATCTGGTTCTGGAGGGACAGAGGCACAGGATTGGGTTGCTATGCTTATGAGGATGTACTTAAAATGGACTGAGAAGCATGCCTTTGTTACTGAAATAACTGAATCAAGCGAAGGGGAAGTAGCAGGCTTTAAAAACGTAACCATAAAGGTTAACGGCGATTATGCTTATGGTTGGTTAAGAACTGAGACAGGCGTACATCGCTTGGTAAGGAAGTCCCCTTTTGATTCAGGTAACCGCAGACATACATCATTCGCGTCAGTTTTTATCTATCCACAGGTAGACGATTCATTTGAAATTGATATTAACCCTTCAGATTTGCGTATAGATGTATTTAGAGCAAGTGGAGCGGGTGGTCAGCATGTAAATACTACAGAGTCGGCGGTAAGAATAACGCATTTACCAACTAAACTAGTTGTACAATGCCAAAACGGAAGATCACAACATAAAAATAAAGAATCAGCAATGAAACAGTTACGTGCTAAACTATATGCACACGAATTAAACAAAAAAAACGAAATCAAGAATCAAGTTGAATCAGAGAAATCAGATATAAGTTGGGGTAATCAAATTAGGTCATATGTTCTTGATGATTCTAGAATAAAAGACTTGAGAACTAATCATGAAACCGGCAATACTCAAGCCGTTCTAGATGGTAACTTGGACGATTTCATACAAGAAAGCTTAAAGAGAGGGTTATAAATGTCAGATGATAATAAATTAATTGTCGAGAGAAAAAAGAAACTTCAAGAGCTGTCAAAATTATCTAAACTTTATCCAAATTCATTTAAAAAAAATAACAGCACAGAAGAATTAAGAAAATTATACGAGGAAAAAAGCAAAGAAGAGCTCGAGCAAGAAAAAAGTATATTTTCTCTATGCGGCAGGTTACTGACTATCAGAAAAATGGGAAATTCATCATTTGCTAACCTTCATGATGAATCTGGTAAACTTCAGCTTTTTCTGTCAAAGAATGGTACAGGTAAAGATATGTACAAACTTCTTGATCATACTGACTTAGGAGACATAGTAGGCGTTAAAGGAATCATTTTTAAAACAAAAACTGGAGAACTAACAATAAATGTTTCTGAATATGTAATTTTATCTAAATCACTCAGACCACTTCCAGAGAAATATCATGGATTATCAGATGTCGAAATAAAATATAGACAAAGATATATAGATTTGATGATTTCTGAAGAATCAAGAAAAGTATTCTCAGACAGAATAAAGATTGTGTCAGAGATCAGAAAATATTTTGAAAAGGAAAAATACTTAGAAGTAGAAACCCCCATGATGCATCCAATTGCTGGAGGCGCAGCAGCAAAGCCGTTTATCACTCACCATAATAGTCTTGATATGAACTTATTTTTAAGAATAGCTCCTGAATTGTATCTAAAAAGATTAATTATTGGCGGTTTCGAAAAAGTTTTTGAAATAAATAGAAGCTTTAGAAATGAAGGGCTCTCCGTAAAACATAATCCTGAATTCACTATGATTGAATTTTACGCAGCATATGAAAATTATAATTATTTGATGGATTTAATAGAGAAGTTAATTAAATCTCTTATAAATGCTCTAAATTTAGATAACAAGTTTGATTATCAGGATTATAAAATTGATACTCAAAACCCATTTGAAAAAATAAATTTCCATGATTCGATAATAAGGTATTGTGATGGGGTAGATGAAAAAAATATTAATAATTACTCAGCTCTTGAGAAGTATTGTGAGTCAAATAAAATTGAAGTGACAATCAAAGGCTCATTGTATAAAACTCAACTAGATATCTTTGAAAAAATCGTTGAGAGTAAGCTTATCAATCCAACATTTGTGACAGAATATCCTACAGCAGTTTCACCGCTCTCAAGAAGACTTGATAGCAATCCTGAAGTTGTAGAAAGATTTGAATTATTTATTGCGGGCAGAGAGATTGCTAACGGATTTTCAGAACTTAATGATCCTAGCGATCAGGCACAGAGATTTAGTGAACAACTTGAAAATGATGATGAACAAATGAATTATGATGCTGATTTTATTACTGCTATGGAATACGGCATGCCGCCTACTGCTGGCGCAGGAATAGGTATAGATAGACTTGTTATGTTATTGACAAATTCTGCATCAATCAGAGACGTCTTATTTTTTCCATTAATGAAACCAAAAAATTAAAATATAAGTTTCTCTAATTGCTCAAAAAAGTCATTATTAACATCATAGAAAGAATATTCTTGTTCTTTTGTCTTAATAAGTATTCTATCTTTATTAATGCATATCAAAATTAAATCGTTTTCTAAAGAATAGATTTCAATATTATTTTGAATTGATTGATACTCAACATGGTTTATATCTAGATAGTCTTCTATCAGGTTAATATGATTACTCATCACATAATTTTATAGCATAGCCAATATATTTTTTTGGTGTTAACTTTAAAAGATAATCTTTTTCAAGCTCAGGTATGTTAAGACTTTCTATAATTTTATGTATAGTATCTTTATTTACTTTTTTGCCACGTGTAAATTTCTTCAAATATTCATATGAATTAGAAATTTGATATTTTCTTGCGACCATCTGTATAGGTTCTGCTAAGATCTCCCAGCTGTCATTGATATCAGAATTAATTTTGTCTTTATTTATTTGTAGTTTATCCAGGCCTATTAGAAGATTTTTATACGCAATAATAGAATATGAAAATGTTAATCCTAAATTTCTAAGAACAGTTGAATCTGATAAATCTCTTTGTAATCTTGATATTGTTAGTTTATTTGCAAAGAAATGATTTAATGCATTGCTCATTCCCAAGTTACCTTCCGCATTTTCGAAATTGATAGGGTTAATTTTATGTGGCATTGTCGATGATCCAATTTCGCCTGCAATATTCTTTTGAGTAAAATAACTTTTAGAAATATATGACCATATATCTTGAGAGAATCCAATTAATATTGAATTCATGTGATTGATTTTATTACATATATCGGCAATATAGTCATGCGGTTCAATCTGTGTAGTATGAGTGTTAAGTTCTAGCTTTAGATTAGATAGAAATCTTTTAATAGATTTTGGCCAATCAATGCTTGGATAAGTAATGCTATGTGCTGAATAATTACCTGTAGCTCCATTAAACTTTCCTTTGATTTTTATGTTTTTCAGACTAAGTATTTGATCTACTAATCTTTTTTGAAAGTTTATTAATTCTTTGCCCATTGTTGATGGTGAAGCAGGTTGACCATGTGTATGAGATAAGATTGAAACTTTTTTATATTTTTTACCTAAACTTTTAAGCTTTTTTTGAAGCACATCAGTCTCTATAATCACTCTTGCTCTTGCGTTTTGTAGCATAAGGGCATATGAAACATTATTAATATCTTCAGATGTACAACAAATATGAATATGTTCTTTGTATTTGTATATGTGTTTATTCTTCTTTATTTTTTCTTTAATAAAGTATTCAACAGCCTTTACATCATGCTTAGTCACGTCTTCAATTTTTTTTACTTTAGCCGAATCTGCACTATTAAAATCTAGGTAGATTGATCTTAAAAACTTAATTTGGCTATTTGAGAAGGGCGGCAGGGATGTTACCCCTTTTAAGTTAGAAAGAAATATAAACCATTCTATTTCAACTTTAACTCTAGTTTTGATCAAGTTATGTTCTGAGAAAATCTCATTGACATCACTACATAGATTTTGATATCTACCATCAGTGGGAGCAGCAACATTGAGGTCATATTTTTTCATACTAATGCAGTCTTAAAATGTTATTATATCACATAATTAATCTTAATAATATTTAGCTATTAAAATGAAAAAAAATAATTACAGAATAGAACAGGACTCATTAGGGAAAATTAAAGTCCCGCAAAATGCTCTATATGGAGCCCAAACACAACGCGCGGTTGATAATTTTAAAATAAGTGGCATAACATTTGATCCTGCATTTATACAAGCGCTCGCCAGTCTTAAAAATGCTTGTGCTTCTGCTAACGTAAAATGTAAAGTTCTACCAAAATTGAAAGCATCAACTATATCAAATATTAGTAAAAAAATTTCATCCAACCCTCTTGATTTTATTGATCATTTCCCAATCGATATTTTCCAAACAGGCTCAGGTACAAGTACTAATATGAATATGAATGAAGTCATATCTGAAATTGCTAAAAGAACACTTAAGAGATCAATACACCCAAATGATGATGTAAATATGTCACAGAGCTCTAATGATGTAATTCCAACCACAATAAACATATCCTCCTTAACTATGAGCAAAACTCTATCTACATCTCTAGATTTTTTATGTGATTCACTTAATAAAAAAGCAAAAAAATTAAAAGATATTATTAAATCAGGAAGAACACATCTGATGGATGCCGTTCCAATTTCTTTTGAGCAAGAGCTTAACGTATGGGAAGAGCAAGTCAGAGCCTCTCAGGCGCAAATAGATTTATCATGTGAAGAGATTTCATATTTACCTATTGGCGGTACTGCTATAGGTACAGGAATTAATGCTCCAAAATCATTTTCTAAGAATGTATGCAGTGAGCTTAATAAAATTTATCATGAATTAAAGATAAAATTTAAACCTTTACCTGTTAAGGGAGAAATGATGAGCTCACAAAATCATATTCTTACTTTAAGTTCAGCTTTAACAAGATACGCATCTACATTACTTAAAATTGCTAATGATATTCGTTGGATGAATAGCGGTCCCATATCGGGATTATCTGAGATATCTCTCAAAGCACTTCAACCTGGCAGTAGCATCATGCCGGGAAAAATAAATCCTGTTATTTCAGAATCAATTATGATGGCAGCTGTACATGTTAATGGTAATCATTCTACAATTTTGCAGGCAACTAGTAGCGGAAGTTTTCAACTTAATACCATGCTTACTGTAATTGCTCATAATATTATCGAATCTTTATATTTAATGATTAATTGCTCGTTTAGCATGATAGATTTAATTGATAGTTTTTCGGTAAATGAAGAGACTGTAAAAGATAGTTTATTCAAAAATCCAATAATAGCTACGAAACTTAATCAAGTCATTGGATATGATATGGCTTCAAAGATTGTGAAAAAAGCGTACAAGACTAACAGCTCGATTTTTGATATTGCAGAGAATATGACATCTCTTACAAAATCAGACTTAGTTAAAATACTAGATCCTAAAAAACTCATATAAATGAAACAATCTGATATAGATAATATATTCATCTATTGGGTTTATTACATATCTTTGATTTTCATAGCATTGTTCATCTTAGGTTCTATTGGATTTATATCTAATATATTTCGAGCAGACATAAGTTATATATCATCTTTAATTTTTGTCATCTTTAATTTTTATATATTTCAATGTGGATATTATTTATATAAGTTGAGAGATGCAATATTTTATATTGATACTGTAGAAGTTTATAAACTACATAATATGTTTTTAGACATATGTTCTGAGTATCGATTACAGATTGAAAGTAACAAGCAGAATCAAATATCCAGTCAAGATGAATTAAAGTCTAAGCTATATGAATTTGTAGATAATGGATTTTTTATATCTGACCTTTTACTTAAATTAGGAATAATAGGCACCGTTGTAGGATTCATTATTATGTTAAGTTCTTTATCTGCTATAGATGAAATGAATTTATCAAAAATGAATAATCTATTATTAAGTATGAGTGCTGGTATGAAAGTAGCTCTTTATACAACCTTAACTGGATTAATTGGGTCTATTCTCTTAACAATACAATATAATTTCTTCGAATCTAAAATTAATATTTTTATTAATAAAGCACTTAACTCTAAAAAACATGAGAAGAAAGAATAGAATTAGAACTGAACCGTTTACCGATTTATTATTCAATACTCTTCTCGGTTTTACTTTTCTTTTTTTTATAACGGTCCTTTTTATAAATCCTATTTCAAAAATTGGAAATGTTAACATGAAGGCAGAATATATTATTACTGTAGATTGGAAAGATAGTTTACCAGACGATGTAGACATATGGGTTCAAGATCCTAATGGTGAAACGGTATCGTATCTAAAAAAAGATGCAGGCTGGCTGCATCTTGATAGAGATGACCAGGGTATAATTAATGATGTAGTTACAATTGATGGAGAAGAAATAATTTATCCAATAAACAGAGAAGTTGTCACTCTTAGAGGCATTATACCAGGTGAATATATTTTAAATCTTTATTTATATGAACATAAAAGTAAGCATCCAATTGATGTAAAGGTGATTATAGAAAAAGTAAACCCTACATTAAAATTAGTTTATGCTAACAATATAACATTAGCAAAAAAAGACTCCGAAGTTACTGTAACAAGATTTTTTTTAGATCCTAGCGGAGAATATTCTTCGGGTCATTCTCAAAAAAAAATATTAACCCCATATAATCTAAAAAGATTCTAATATGATTTTATATTTATATTTATTTCTACTTTTACTGATATATATTTTTCTAATTCATTATTTTATTAAAAATAAAGCATTTATAACTAAAATATTAATAGTATTAAGTATTTCTATATTTTTTATTTTTCTATATCAAAGCGTTAGAAACAATGAGGGTTATGCGACATCAGATCAACTTCCACAAAGCTTTTACATATTAAATAGCTATGTTTACAAAGATAGTGTTTTAATCCTTGTAAAAGAAAAAAATTCTAATCCAAGGTTATATAAAATTAATAAATCACTTAAATTAAATAAATTCTTAAAAAAATACAAAGGTTTAAAAAAGGATGGACAAGATGTAGTTGTTAAGAAAGATAAAAAAAATAACAAAGATTCTCTAGGCATGTATATCGAAAGTGTTCAAAAGAAGTTGCCCCTAAAGTAAGACATAGAATTAGACTGTATTATTTGTTAGAATACGGCAAATTCTATTCAAGAGGGAAATATAATAATGTCAGAAAAAACTAAAATATCTATAAATAATAATGACTTCAATGTTTTTAATATAAAAAAATATGATATCAATCATTTACCTTATTCATTGAGAGTGTTAATGGAGAATTATCTAAGAAATGAATCAAATAACGAAAACTTTGACAAAATTATAGAAAAATTTACTAAATGGAACGGCAATGCAGGTGACAATACAGAACTGACTTTTTATCCAAGCAGGGTAATCATGCAAGACTTTACAGGAGTTCCAGCTGTTGTTGATTTAGCATCTATGAGAGATGCTATGACATCCCTAGATGCCTCAAAAGCAGATGCTGTTAATCCTCAGTGTCAAACTGATTTAATTATAGACCATTCTGTTATGGTAGATCATTTTGGTACTTCAGAATCTAAAGATCTAAATACAAAACTTGAATATGAGAGAAATACTGAAAGATATAAGCTTTTAAAATGGGGTCAGCAAGCATTTAAAAATCTTAGAATAGTACCACCTAATAATGGAATCATACATCAGATCAATATTGAGTATATTGCAAGAGTTGTATATGAGAAAGAAGGACAGCTTTATCCTGATACTGTAGTTGGGACAGATTCACATACCACCATGGTCAATGGTTTAGGCGTGTTAGGCTGGGGAGTTGGAGGGATCGAAGCTGAAGCTGCGATGCTAGGTCAACCGATTCCAATGTTATTACCTGAAGTCATTGGTTTTGAATTAACAGGTAAATTAGGTCAAACAACTACTGCTACCGACTTAGTCTTAACTATTGTTCAAATGTTAAGAGAAAAAAATGTTGTTGGTAAATTTGTAGAATTTTATGGGTCTGGTTTAGACAACTTAACTATTGCTGACAGATGTACAATTTCTAATATGGCACCGGAATATGGAGCTACGTGCGGATTTTTCCCTGTTGATGACCTAACAATAGATTACTTGAAAATGACCGGTAAAGATAATGATCATTTACAAGTGGTTGAAAAATATAGCAAACAATGTGGATTTTTTAGAGATGACAGTCAAGAAATCGAATATACTGACACATTATCATTAGACATGAGTCAAGTGGAAGCATGCCTTTCTGGGCCAAAACGTCCACAAGACCGAGTATTGCTTTCAGATGTAAAAGAAGTTTCGGAATCAGAAATTAAAAAATTAAAAAAACAACCAGAATCTGAAGGAACTATCAATGATGGTAATATTTTAATCGCTGCTATTACAAGCTGCACTAATACATCTAATCCTAGTGTGATTTTAGGAGCTGGGCTACTAGCAAAAAAAGCTGTTGAAAAAGGTCTTGAAACTAAAGAGTGGGTTAAGACATCTCTTGCACCAGGCTCAAGAGTTGTAGAAAATTATTTAAAAAAATCAGAACTATTAGAACCGCTGAATAAATTAGGTTTTAATATTGTTGGATATGGATGTACCACTTGTATTGGCAATTCTGGACCATTAGATGATAAATATGTAAAAGAAATAAATGATAGAGATCTTGTGGTAAGCTCAATACTGTCTGGAAACAGAAATTTTGAAGGAAGAATTCATCCTGAAATTAAAATGAATTTTCTTGCAAGCCCGATGTTAGTGGTTGCATATTCTCTTGTTGGTAAGATTAATATAGATATCAATAAAACTCCTCTTGGAAAAGATAAAAATGGAAATGAAATATTTCTAAAAGATATATGGCCATCTAATGCCGAGATTAACGAAGTGATGAGTAAAACAATCGATGGAGAAATGTTTAATAACTCATATAAAAATCTTTTTGATGGAGACAGTAATTGGATGTCTATTCCAACCTCTGATTCTGATCATTTTGATTGGGATGAAAAATCTACCTACATTCAACCTTCGCCATTTTTTGGTAAAGAAAAAGATAATCAGGAAAAATTACCAGTAATTGAAAACGCCTATCCTTTAGTCATCTTGGGTGATAGTGTTACTACCGATCATATTTCCCCTGCTGGCTCATTTAAAGATACCACACCGGCTGGTAAACATTTGTTAGATAATTCTGTAAATATTAAAGATTTCAACTCGTATGGTTCTAGAAGAGGTAACTTTAAAATCATGCAAAGAGGAACTTTTGCAAATATACGTTTATCCAATAAACTTGTTCCAGAAAAAGCAGGTGGATTTACAAAACTTTTACCTGAGGGCGTGGAGATGTCTATATATGATGCTGCTCAAGAATATAAGAAAAAGAATACTAATCTTATTATTTTTGCTGGTAAGGATTATGGATGCGGCTCATCCCGTGATTGGGCAGCTAAAGGAACAAAGCTTCTAGGTGTAAAAGCAGTTATAGCTGAGAGTTTTGAAAGGATACACAGATCAAACTTGGTTGGAATGGGTATAATGCCTCTTCAATTTAATAACAATGAAAGTTTTGAATCTCTTGGTTTATCTATGACATCATCTTTTGATATTGCAGAAATTAATAAAGATTCAAATTCTGTATTAATCACTGAAAAAGATACTGGAAAGTCTTTCGAAGTTAAAGTTAGGATCGATACTGCAAAAGAATGGGATTATTTTGTTAGTGATGGAATTTTAAATTATGTACTTAAAAAACTTGCTAACTAAACTTTCAGCGCAAGTTCAGCAATCTTTTTACGAAATAGGAAAATCCGGAACTTAGACCCTCCGGATTGTTGCCATAATATATATGATCTTATTGCAGACATAAGCAAAGCCCGTATCATTGATGCATTTTTATTATCTGTTAGATACTTATTATCACCGTTAACTATAATTCGCGGGTTTATTTTGCTCACTGTTCTTAAATAGATTTTTGATAATATTTCTGCATGCTCATCAAGGTTATCCTCATCCACTTCTTTTGAATTATTTGATAGTTCATCACGTAAATTAGACACAATTTTTTCATGTTTTTTCATATTTCTAACAAGTATTCCTATAGCCTCAAAGTACCTAGTCACTTCTGCATCTTTTGAAAATGCATCACCGACAAGTTGTTTTCTTAAAAAATCTAATCCCGGATTGAGTCGTTTAGTACTTATATAAACATCTTCTATATCCTCTGATGTTGTTTGATAAACACTATGAATAAGTGGTTGAATAATATTATTAGTAACAGCGCCTTCCCAAGCTATTTTTTTTATTTCATTACTTGCTTGGTATATTGCGCCTAATGCAATAGTTTCATTTTTTAATTCTGGCTTAAACATTTTGATATAACCGTACCTCCACCAATACACTCAGTCCCATTATATATAACAGCAGCTTGCCCTTTTGCAATGCCTCTTTCTTTCTCATAGAGCGTGATTGCATATCTATCATCTTTTATATTCAATTTACTTTCTCTAAGGTTACCTCCATGTCTAAATCTTACTTTAACTTTTTGATTATCATAAACTTCATGAATCGAGCTAAATTCACTCAATTCTATTTTGCCCGAATAAAATAGAGGTGTTTGGTTTTGGCTAACTATTAGTGTATTAGTTTCAGTATCTTTATCTATAACATACCAAGGCGAATCATTACTGTTTCTCATACCACCAATATTTATGCCTTTCCTTTGACCGATTGTGTATTTGCTTAATCCGTTATGAGTACCTATTGTCTCATGATTATCATAGTGAACAATAGGGCCACTGATTGGCTGAACATATGAATCAATAAATTCAGTGAATTTTCTTTTTCCTATAAAGCATATACCCATACTTTCTTTTTTATTATCAAGACCAAATCCTAGCTCACTTGCTATTTTTTTTACTTCACCTTTATTTAAATTTTCCAGCGGGAAAAGTGTATTTTTTAAAACCTTTTCTTCAAGTGTATATAAAAAATAAGTTTGATCTTTCTTTTTATCTTTAGGTATATGCAATTCTGTACGCTCTCCAGGCTGTTTTTTTGCATAATGACCTGTTGCAATTAAATCAAATCCTAAGGACTTAGCATACTTATAAAACTGATTAAATTTAATCTCTCTGTTACAAAATACATCAGGATTAGGAGTAAACCCTTTCTTTAGGTCATTGATAAATACTTCAAAAACATTTGTCCAATATTTATCTGAAAAATTAACAAGATTTAATTTTATGCCTAGAAGCTTAGAGACTCTTAATGCGTCGCGGTAGTCATTTTTTGAATTACATTCATCATCATCATCCTCTTCCCAATTTTTCATAAATATACCTTCTATATTGTAACCGGCTTGAAGAAGCTTATATGCTGCCACCGATGAATCTACGCCACCTGACATTCCTACTGCAACTCTTTGTCTTAACTTTGTCATATATATCTATTTAATAGCGGATATTATAAATGAAATATTAAATCATAATAATAATTAGGCTATTTGATTTGTCAATTTATCTAACAAGTAGTATCATCTAGCCAATTATTTTTATGACTAATGAGGTAATAATGAACAAAATGAGATCTGCACAAGATATTCAAAAGGACTGGGACAGTAATCCTAGATGGAAAAACGTAAAACGCGACTACTCAGCTGAAGAAGTTGCCAAACTAAGCGGTAGTGTAAACATAGAATACAGTTTAGCCAAGCAGGGTGCTGAGAAACTATGGGATGAAATAAATAATAGCGATTTTGTTAATGCCCTAGGTGCTTTAACTGGAAACCAAGCTATGCAACAAGCAAAAGCTGGTCTCAGAGCTGTTTATCTATCTGGTTGGCAAGTTGCTGGTGATGCTAATACAGGCATGCAAATGTATCCAGATCAATCATTATACCCAGTCGACAGCGTACCTTCAGTTGTTAAACGTATCAATAATTCTCTAAGAAGAGCGGATCAACTCAATATTGCAGAAGGAAATGATCCAGTAGATTATATGTTACCGATTGTTGCTGATGCTGAAGCAGGTTTTGGCGGAGTCTTAAATGCGCATGAGTTAATGAAAGCAATGATAGAGGCAGGAGCTGCTGGTGTTCATTTCGAAGATCAATTAGCATCTGCAAAAAAATGTGGTCATATGGGTGGAAAAGTTCTAGTTCCTACGCAAGAGGCAGTGCAAAAACTTGCCGCTGCCAGATTAGCTGCAGATATATACAATACCCCAACTGTATTATTAGCACGTACAGATGCCGAAGCTGCTAATCTACTTACAAGCGATATAGATGAGAGAGATAGAGAATTCACAACTGGTGAAAGGACAGCAGAAGGCTTCTACAGGGTTAAAAATGGCATTGAACAAGCAATATCTAGAGGTTTAGCTTATGCTCCTTATGCTGATTTAGTTTGGTGTGAAACTGGAGTGCCAGACCTAGACTTTGCGAGAAAGTTTGCTGAAGCATTGAAAAAAGAACATCCAGAGCAGCTGTTAGCATATAACTGTTCTCCTTCATTTAACTGGAAGAAAAATCTAGACGATGCTCAGATTGCTAAATTCCAAAAAGAACTAGGAGCAATGGGCTATAAGTTCCAATTCATTACTTTAGCTGGTTTCCATGCGTTAAATTATAGTATGTTTGAACTCTCTAAAGGCTATAATGCTGAGCAAATGACTGCTTATGTCAAGCTTCAAGAAGCAGAATTCGCAGCAGAAAAAGATGGATATACAGCTACTAAGCATCAAAGAGAGGTTGGAACTGGTTATTTTGACTCAGTAACACAAGTAATAACTGGTGGCTCATCCTCGGTAACAGCATTGACAGGCTCGACCGAAGAAGAGCAATTTGATAAGTAAAGGAGCTTATTGATTGAAGCTTAATATTCCATTAGATGGAACAAAAATTGGGCATGATGGTGAAAAACTCATTGTGCCCAATAATCCAATAATCCCTTACATAATAGGCGATGGAATCGGTATAGATGTTACGCCTGTTATGAAAAGAGTTTTAGATTATGCTGTCAATAAAGCATATGGTAATTCAAGAGAAATCAAATGGTTAGAACTTTATGCAGGTTCTAATTCTAAAGATTTATACGGCTCTATTCTCCCTGAAGAGACTATTGAAGCGATGAAAGAGTATAGAATATCAATAAAGGGACCATTAACTACGCCAATTGGAACAGGTCATAAGTCGATTAATGTAATGATACGACAAAAACTAGATCTTTTCGCATGTGTGAGACCTATAAAATATTTCCCTGGAACTAGTACGCCAATGCTTGAGTCTGGGCTTACTGATATGGTTGTGTTTAGAGAAAACACTGAAGATCTATATTCAGGGATCGAATGGGAACCAAATTCTGAGGGCGCAAAAAGAATCATTGACTTTATTAACAAAGAATTAGGCTACTCACCTTTTAGATTTGAGAAAAACTGCGGGATAGGCATTAAGCCAGTTTCAGAAGAGGGTACAAAAAGACTTATAAGGATGGCAATCGACTATTCTCTAGCCTTGAACAAGTCAAGTATAACGATAGTTCATAAGGGCAATATCATGAAATATACAGAAGGTGCATTCCGTGACTGGGCATATGATGTTGTTTTGAATGACTATAATGGAAATATTCAAAAGGATGGTACATATATTATTGAAAATCCTAAATTTAATTCTGAAATTATCATTAAAGACTGTATCGCAGACAACTTCCTTCAACAAATTATTCTTGCACCGGAGCAACATGATGTTATTGCAACTCTTAACCTTAATGGTGATTATATTTCAGATGCATTAGCTGCTCAAGTTGGAGGAATCGGGATGGCACCTGGGGGAAATATAGGAGATGGGTGCGCTGTATTTGAGGCAACACATGGGTCTGCAGAACCCTTTGCTGGAAAAAATAGAGTTAATCCAGGCTCAATAATTTTATCTGGAGAAATGATGCTTAGATACTTAGGATGGACTGAGGCAGCAGACCTTGTTCTTAGAGGTGTAAAAGGCGCAATTCAGAATAAACAACTTACCTATGATTTGGCAAGAGCAAGAGCAGGTAAGAGATTGATAAGAGTAAAATCATCAGAAAAACACAAAACCATAGATGTAAAAGAGGAAATAACAAAACTAGTTCCTGGCGCTACGTTGGTATCTACAAGCGGATTTGGTGACGCTGTAATAAATAACCTTAAATAAAAATTATTTATCTCTAAAAATTATTCGCCCTTTGCTTAAATCATAGGGAGTAAGAGCTACCATGACACTATCTCCTCTTAATATTCTGATATAGTGCTTTCTAATCTTTCCAGATATATGTGCAGTTACGACGTGACCGTTTTCAAGTTCAACTCTAAACATTGTATTAGGGAGTGTTTCAATAACCTTCCCGGACATTTCAATCTGTTCTTTTTTTGTCATATATAATATATTGAGGATGTATTGTAGCAAAATAATAATACTTATAACACATGTTTAGAAACGATCGACAAATTAGAAAGACAGAGTTTAAAGAAATTAATTTTAATCATCTAATGTCTATTTACGAACTTAATTATCATAACTTTAAACAAGCAATAAATTCAAAATTCAGTAAAAATCATTATGGAAAAAATATTAAAAATTTGATTATTGAAGATATATTCCATGATAAATTTACACGCATCTTCAAGATGTATCATAAATTTAGCTATGATGATCAAGTTTATTACAATCAAACATTTTCTATTAAACCTCATTTAATTTTCTATATGTATGAAGACGCACAACTCCTAGAAGTTAAGTCGTTAAGAGACAATCAGAACTTTAAAAGTGATATAGATAGCAAGATAAAATTAAACTTAAATTTATTTTATTGGCTAAAAAGATATATAAATCAATAGTATATAAGTTAATTAATATATATTCATGATATATATATCTCCAATTAAATTCCCTCATAGGTTGAAAAAATGATATTAAACCTTACAATAATAGTCAGGAATTAAGGAAAATCATTTTAAAGGAGAATATAAAATGAAATTATCAGCAAAAGGAAGATATGCAATTAAAGCATTGGTGAATATTGCGACAAACGACTCAAAAACACCAAAAACATTGTTAGAAATATCTAAGTATCAAGGGATATCCTTGTCATATTTAGAGCAACTCTTTTCACTTTTAAGGAAACATAATTTAGTCAGTGGTGTACGCGGCCCAGGTGGAGGGTACACGCTTAAAGATAATCCTGACAATATAACGATTGCTAGTATTATTAAAGCTATAAATCCAGAACACGTGAGCCAAGTCAACCATGAGAAGACAGATGATGTGGTTTGGGAAAAATTTAGCAACAAGCTTACAAATTACCTTGATACAGTTACTTTAGGTAGTTTAATTGATGAGACAAAAACTAGTAATAACGAGATTGATTTAGACGAGTTAACAGATTATTATCGTCAAAATTAGAGAATAATTGTAAGAAAATCAGGGAGATAAAATGGCATATAGCGATAAAGTTTTGGATCATTATGAAAATCCAAGAAACGTAGGTACTTTTGATGGCGATAGTAACGTTGGAACAGGTATGGTTGGAGCACCAGCGTGTGGCGACGTTATGAAATTACAGATTAAAGTTAATGACGACGGAGTTATTGAAGATGCTAAGTTTAAAACATATGGTTGTGGTTCTGCCATTGCTTCAAGCTCTTTACTAACAGAGTGGGTGAAGGGGAAAACATTGACAGAAGCATCTTTAATTAAAAATACTGATATTGCTGAGGAGCTTGCTTTACCGCCTGTAAAAATACATTGTTCTGTATTAGCAGAGGATGCAATCAGTGCAGCTATCGAAGATTACAAAAGTAAAAAAAAATAACATTGCGAATATAGACTTAATTTAATAGTATATTAGCAAGCAATATTTTAAGGAGTAAATGATATGGCAACTACACCTAAAACAATGTGCACTAACGTAGGTGGCATGGAGAGAATGCTTAGAGTAATAGCAGGTATTGCTATTTTATATATGGGACCAGGTCTTGGATTAGGCATGTGGTCGCTTATAGGAATAATCCCTATACTTACAGGATCTCTCGGATGGTGCCCATTATATATACCATTTGGTATTAGCACATACAAAAGTCAGTAATACATGCAAATATAATAGGCGTATAATTTAATACGCCTATTATGAAACTAAAAGACACAAAACCGCACTATTGGGATGAGGCAAAAAAATATCTCAAAAAATCAGATTCCATTATTTCAAAAATTATTCATGTTCAAAAGAATGATACGTATTTAACCCGTAAACATACTACTTTCCAAACATTCTTCAAAATAGTCATAGGTCAGCAGATATCTATTGAGGCAGCAAGCTCTATAGAGAGAAGAATAAGAAAAAAAATTAAATCTATCAGCCCTAAAAAATTAATTAATATTGCTGACAGAGATTTAAGAGAATTAGGCCTTTCTTTTAGAAAGATTAAATATATAAAAGAAATAGCAGAGAGATGTATTAATGATTCAAAATTTTTTCTAGATATAAAATTATTATCAGACAGTGAAGCAATTAAATCATTGTCATCTTTATATGGAATAGGTCCTTGGTCTGCAGAAATGTTTTTAATATTTCAATTGAATCGACAAAATATTTTACCGACCGGAGATGTAGGTTTAATAAATAGTTTTTGTAAAAATTATCAAATAGATAAAAAAGATTTTTTAATAGAAGTGTCAAAACAAAAGCAAATATGGGAACCATATTGTACTGTTGCGACTTGGTATTTATGGAGAGATATCGATGAAGATACTGTACAATACTAAAAAAGAATTTTATTGAATATGATATGAAAATATTAATCATAGGTGGGGCAGGCTTTATAGGTTCACATTTGTGTGAATCATATGCTAATGATCATATTGTCACTTCATTAGATAACTATATTTCTGGGAAAAAAGATAATCATGTTCATAATGTTAAGTATCTCGATATGGATGCAAAAAACATCCTAAGTTTGAAAGAAGACTATGATTTAATATTTCACTTAGGAGAATATTCTCGTGTTGAAAAGTCTCTTCAAAAAATAGATTATGTTTTAAAAAATAACTTAAGACCTATTTTAGATATTCTGCAATTTGCAAAAAAATCAAAAGCGAAACTAATATATGCTGGAAGCAGTACTAAGTTTGCTGACGGAGGGGAAAACAAATTTAAAAGTCCTTACGCATTTTCTAAATGGCAGAATTCAGAGTTAGTTAAATTTTACTGTGAGGCAAATAATATCAAATATGCCATAACTTATTTTTATAATGTATATGGAGGTAGAGAAAATTCAAGTGGTGAATTTGCAACAGTAGTAGCGAAATTTCTAGACAGAAAAAAATTCAATAAAAAACTGAAAATTACAAGACCTGGAACGCAAGTCAGAAATTTTACACACATTGATGATACTATCGATGCACTTAAACTTATTGCGGCTAATGGTGTTGGTGATGATTATGGTATTGCCAATCCAAAGAGTTATTCAATAAATGAAGTTGCGAACTTTATATCTGAGGATATTGAATATGTGAATGAAAATGCAGCAAATAGATTATCATCTTCAATAATTTCTGAAAAAACAATAAATTTAGGATGGACGCCAAAAAAAGAACTTGAAGAATACATTAAAAGTAAAGTATGAATAAAACTCTAGCAATAGTTGGAGGCAGTGGACTCTATGACTTGACCTGTTTTGAAAATATCAAATCACATGAAATTTCTACTCCGTGGGGAATGCCTTCAAATAAAATTTATGAATTAAGCTACGAAAAAACAAAATTCTTTTTTCTACCAAGACACGGCTCTTCTCACACCCTCTCCCCATCTAGAGTTAATTACAGGGCTAATATCGATGCATTTAAACAGCTTAATGTAACAGATGTTCTATCAATATCAGCGGTAGGTTCACTCAATCAAAACATTAATCCAGGAACATTTGTTATCATTGATCAATATATAGATCAAACAAAAATGAGGCATTCTTCATTTTTTGATGACGGTATTGTCGCCCACGTATCCATGGCTTACCCAACCGATGATGATCTTATGAGAATAGCTGAAGCTTCTCTTATTAGTTCTAATATAACTTTTCAAAAAGGAGGGACATATCTTTGTATGGAAGGTCCGCAATTCTCTTCGCTTGCTGAATCAAAGTTATATCAATCTTGGGACTGTGATGTTATTGGTATGACAAACATGCCAGAGGCAAAATTATGCAGAGAGGCAGATATCAGATATGTGTCAATTGGCATGGTAACTGATTATGATTGTTGGAATAAAAATTTCTTTAACGTAACCGTAGATAACGTGCTTGAAATCCTTAAAAGTAATACTGAGAAATCAAAAGAGATGATAAAGATGTTTATCAGTTACTACACTAATCAGAAAATAGATAATAAGCTCGATATATACAAATCAATAGTCACACCATTAAGTAATATAAAAAAAGATACTCTAATCAAGCTTAAGAATATCTTACCAAAACTATACAAAGATGTAATAAAAGGGACAAAAACATAGTTTTTTTAAAACCTTTCCTTTTGTTTATTTACATATATAATAGCAGTGTAATTAAGCTGTAGTTCGTAAATTATTTGATTTGTAAACCTTCTTAATTATTAATTAACTAAGGAGAATATCTTGAAAACAGGAACAGTAAAATGGTTCGATACAACCAAAGCATTTGGCTTCATTAAACCTGATGAAGGCGATAAAGACATCTTTGTACATCAGTCTGATTTAGTCGACGGTACAATCAGAGAAGACGATAAAGTTGAATTTGAAACTGAAGATGGTCCAAAAGGAATTAGAGCCGTACAAGTCAAAACTATCTAATAACTC
>Ga0255777_10001432_pt1 | contig 22501 bp, 19 predicted proteins | sample 101ome_15_FD_179975 | JGI IMG/M metagenome (GOLD analysis project Ga0255777, IMG submission 179975) | Coastal salt marsh microbial communities from the Groves Creek Marsh, Skidaway Island, Georgia - 101402AT metaG (version 2) | ecosystem: Environmental > Aquatic > Marine > Intertidal zone >... | reverse complement strand
CCAGTCCGAAGCGATCGATGCCGTAGCGGATTGCACTGACAATTGCTTGAACGCCCTCGCCGCAGGTGACGTCTGCCCAGAATCCGACGCCGATGAGGCCACCCGCAGCCGCGATCATTTCCATGGTTTCGTCGCTGATATTCCTTGGGCTGGGGCAGTGGCCCTGAAAGCCGGTGTGACTCACTATCAGTGCGGCTCCCCCAGTCGTTGCCAGCGTGTCCCGCACTGTCGCTTCACTGCTATGTGCGACGTCGATCATGATATTGAGTGCCTGCATTCGGCGGACCGCCTCCTGACCAAAGGGGGTCAGGCCGGTTTGCGATTCGCCGTGTAGGGAACCACCCAGCCGGTTATCGAAGAAGTGTTGCAGACTCATCATGCGGAAACCGGCGGTGTACAGCTTTTCAATATTTTCCAGATCCCCGTCCAGCGCGTGGGAGCCTTCCGTACCCAGCAGCGCACCGACGACCTCGTCGCCAGATTGGCGTTGTGCGATAAGCGTATTTAAATCCGCTCGCGATCGAATCAGGCTGAGCTGCGCGTGTTGCTGAACAGCGGCGTGCACCCGTTCGGCCTGCAGCACAGCGCGGGCGTAGAGACTTTTTTGCGTCTCCGCAGGCCAGCGCTGTGCCAGCGCCAGTATGCTGATGTTGTCGGGGGCGTCATTGGCATTACGGTCGTAATTCTGACCGCGGGGTGATTTGGTGACGGTGGTGAACATTTGCAGTGTGGCGCCACCCGCGAGCAATTTGGGCACATCCACCTGGCCGTGACTGTTGTCGGCCAGCAGATCTTTGCCCCAGAGGGCCGAATCGGCATGCAGGTCGCCAACGAGCAATGTCTTGTGCAGGCTGAGCGTTTCTGGGGTGGGGAGACGGCCCGGATCACCGACCACACGATTAGAAGCGCGATCGACCCACTGCGGGCCAAGGCCAAAAAAAGCCGCCGTCAGTGCAACAGACAAACCTGCCATTAGCGTCAGTATGCGCTTCAGCCACTTCATGACGGCTCCTTGGCGTAGCGGTAAACGCGACGTGAGGAGTCTGTCTGGTTTACTGGCGCTGAGCAACTGGTCTGCGTCAGAAACTCAACCGTAATTAGGGGCATGAACTCCAAGAACGGCATTCTTATCCTCGGTGATCAGCTGAGCTGGCGGCACCCTCTGCTTTTAGATGCTGACCCAGCCGACACTGTCATCATCCTCGCTGAAGTCGCGGAGGAGGCAACCTACGTCAGGCACAATCGACACAAAATAGCGCTGATATTTAGCGCCATGCGCCATTTCGCCCAGGCGCTCAAGGCACGGGGTTTCACCGTCCAGTATTCCCGCTTCAAGGATAACGTGCCCTCGTTGCTGGCCGCTTGTGAGCAAGCTCGCGAGATCTGGTCGTTAACCGCGCTTCATATTTGTGAGCCGGGCGAGTATCGATTGGCCGCGCAGATGACAAACTGGGAGAAGTCCCTGGGCATCGCTGTCACGGTGCATGAGGACACGCGGTTTTTATCCTCTCGGGCGGACTTCGCGCTATGGGCTGAGGGCCGTAAGCAGCTGCGCATGGAGTATTTTTACCGCGACATGCGTAAGCGCTACCGCCTTTTGATGGAGGGGGAGCAGCCAGAGGGCGGCAAATGGAATTACGACGCCGATAACCGTCAGGGTTGGCGTGGGCAAACTGATATTCCTGAACGCCCTGCGCCGGTCCTAGGCGCTGTGACTCGGGAGGTCATCGAAGAGGTGGAGGCGGCTTTCCCGACCAATCCCGGAGACCTCTCTACTTTTCGCTGGGCTGTCACTGCCGAGGACGCCGAAAAGGAGCTGGTGTGGTTCTGTGAGCACGCCTTACCCCACTTTGGCAGCTATCAGGACGCCTTGGCGGAGGCCTCACCTTGGCTGTTTCACGGTTTGATCTCGATGTATCTCAACTGTGGGCTGCTGGAACCGCTGCCAGTGTGTGAGCGCGTTGAGGCAGCCTATCGTCGCGGTCATTGCAGCCTTGCGGCTGCGGAGGGCTTTATCCGTCAAGTGTTGGGGTGGCGGGAGTACGTTCGGGGACTGTACTGGTTAAAGATGCCTGATTACGGGGAGCTCAACGCGTTGGATGCGACGCGCAAGTTACCCGACTGGTTCTGGACTGGCGAGACGCAGATGCGGTGTTTGTCCCGTGCAATCAAACAGTCGCTGGATCTGGGCTATGCCCACCACATTCAGCGCTTGATGGTCATCGGTAATTTCGCTTTGCTAGCCGGGCTCGACGTTCAGGCGGTGTGTGACTGGTATCTTGGAGTGTATCTCGACGCCTTTGAATGGGTGGAACTACCCAATACCCTCGGCATGGCGCTGTTTGCCGACGGTGGCATCATGGCCTCCAAGCCCTATGCAGCCAGCGGTAAATATATCCAGAAACAAGGTGACCATTGTCAGGCATGTCCCTATGACCCTAAACAAGTCACCGGCGACCGAGCGTGTCCCTATAACAGCCTGTACTGGCATTTTATTGATCGACACAGCGACAGTTTGAGTCAAAACCCGCGTATGGGCCTGATTATGGGGGGTTGGAGAAAGCGCGCAGCAGCCGATCGTGAGGCCGTCGTTGATTGGGGTGAGCAGATGCTACAGCGGCTACCGAGCCTCTAACGGCAACCTTTTCATCCTCACTTACGATTTGCGCCGTCGCTGTCCACTGCACCGACGCGAGCAGTAGACGATCTGATCCCATTGATTTTTCCACCGTGCTCGCCAGCTAAAAGGGCGTTCACATACCGGGCAGATTTTGGTCGGAAGATCCGATTTCTTTCGCTGCGCCACTAGCGCGGGCCCGTGATGGGCCAGTCGGCGCCGTCAACGACGTGTGCGGGTTGAGGCGCACGAAAACCATCCCATTTTTGAGTGAAGACACCGGCCTCGTCGTATTGCGCGGCCTGTTTTTCAAGATTGAAGTGGCGACCACCACGGGGGTCGCTGCCAACCCCCGCGATGTATTGCCAGTTGCCGTAGTTGCTGCCGACGTCGTAATCAATCAGGTGCTGCTCAAAGAACGCGGCACCGTAACGCCAATCGAGATCCAGTTCGTGTATCAGGCAAGAGGCTGCGATCTGGCGGCCACGATTACTCATCCAGCCGGTCGCAGTCAGCTGGTGCATGAGTGCGTTGACCAGCGGATAATCGGTGTCGCCCGCGCACCAACGGGCAAATTGGCGAGGATCGAAAGTGCTGAGTAGCTGCTTGTTCGTCCGTCCGCCCTGTCGAAAGAGACTCCGTCCGTCCAATGCTGTCCGCCAGTGAAAAAATTCTCGCCATAGCAACTCGAAGTAGAGCCAGTAAGTCGACTCGTTGGCGATTCGCGCTTTTTCGAAACGGAAAATAGCGTGAGCAACCTCTCTGACAGACAGCGCGCCATTGGCGATCCACGGTGATAGGGTACTGGAGCCAGCAAGGCCGTTAAGGTCGTTTCGCGTGTTTTTGTAGTCGACTATCCCCTCTTCCTGAAAGAGAAACTGATCCAGCCGCCTAAGGCCCGCCAGTCGACCTCCCGGCAGCGGCAAGCCGGGGTGGGGGGATGCCGCGGCCACAGGTATGGCATCGAACTGCGCTGCAGGCGGAGGTGGTAGCGTCTCCGGCGCTAATTGCGGAGGCGCGATAGGAAGTTTTTCGACTTTTCGACGGAAAGGTGAAAACGTGTCGGGATAGGCGTCCCACCCGAAAGGGAATTGATCCGGTGTAAATAGGGTGTTGCCACGATGCACGCTCATGGCAACCTGCAGCTTGTCATTTAAGAATTTCACCGCCTGTGTTTCGTACCAGCCCGGTGTCTGCGAAGTACTGACGGTGTCTATAGAAAAACGTTCAACGACTTGCGGGATGACCAGCTCGGGGGATCCTTCGAGTACCATCAAGTCTTGGCCTAACCGCTGCAGTGCTTCGCGGAGCGCTTGCAGCGACTCCCGTAAAAAGCGGTCTCGCTGCGGGCCGATGCCCGTCAGGTTGCACCACGGACGCGCTTTGGGAAGCAGGTAGATGCACAGCAGTGACTCGGCGTCGCAGGCGCTATTTAGGGCCGGATTGTCGGCTAACCGTAAATCGTTCTGAAACCAGTGTAGGTGGCGCATGTCGCCTCAAAGAGGAGGGGGTTTTTGGTGTACGCTGGTGGCGAGGTGGCGGATCGGCTAGCGGATTGCGACTGTCGACTGACATCACCCGCGCCACCCGTAATGTTTAATCAACAGAATCTGCGCAGCATGATCGAACCCACTCCACCGTTGAACGCATTGGTTGAGCAGGCCGCCAGCCTCCTTAGGACCCATTTCCGTACTGAGCCGGTCTGGACAGGGATCGCACCGGGGCGGGTCAATCTGATTGGCGAGCATACGGACTACAATCAGGGTTGGGTGCTGCCTATTGCCATCGATCGGTACACGGTGCTGGCGGCGGCCCCGGGCGGCGTGCCCAATGAAATTCGCGTGTTCAGCGCGTCGCTGGGAGAACAGGCAGCGCTGCCCTTGCGCGATAGCGGGGGGCGACACCCACAGGCTTGGATGCGTTATGTCGAGGGTATGGTTGCTGAATATCGTGATCTCGGCGTGATTTGCCCCGCGTTGGATATGGTGATTGTGTCGAGTGTCCCGGTAGGGAGTGGGCTCTCCAGCAGCGCAGCGCTCGAGCTCGCGTTGGCGCATGTGATTGAGGCGGCAACAGAACAGACAGCCACTCCCGAAGCGAGGATCGGTGCAAGCATTCGCGCGGAGCGTGCTTTTGCCGGAGTGCCCTGCGGTGTCATGGATCAGACCGTCGCGGAAAGGGCTCGCGCTGGACATGCCCTGCTACTGGACTGTCAGGACAACACTTTTTCTCATGTGCCCTTTTTCAGTCCGCAGGTTTCCTTGCTGGTGATTCATTCGGGCATCACCCATGAATTGGCGAGTGGCGCGTATGCAACGCGCCGCGCTGAGTGCGAGGCGGCTGCAGAGAAAATGGGCCTGAGCAGTCTTCGGTCGTTGGCGACGGCTCATCTTAAAGCGCTGGAGGCAGAGGCAACGCTGTCAAAGCGCGCCCGTCATGTGATGACTGAAAACGCTAGGGTACGCGCTATGGTGGCCGCGCTCACTGCAGGAGATTATTGTGCCGCGGGTGCGTTGATGTCCGAGAGCCATGAGTCGCTGCGTGATGATTTTGCAGTGTCATGTGACGCCGTTGATCACTTGGTGACGCTGGCAGAGGAAGAGGAGGGCGTTCTGGGTGCGAGAATGACGGGCGGCGGATTTGGCGGCTGCGTAATCGCGTTGGTTCGTAGCGAGTGGGTCGACACGGCGGCGACTGCGATTTGCCGACGCTACACCGAATATATCGGGAGAACGACGCTGTGTTTTACGGTGAACGCCACGGCGGGTGCGGGGGAGATGGATGCGCCGGTATGACTGATCTGTCCATGCAAACGCCACACCGGCGGTTTAACGCCCTTACGGGCGATTGGGTGACAGTGTCGCCGCAACGGGCTGAACGACCGTGGCAGGGTGAAGCAGCACCCAAACAATCCGAGACGACAGCGGCCCATGATCCCGGGTGTTACCTCTGCCCGGGTAATACCCGTGTTAATGGACAACAAAACCCCGATTACCAATCGCCCTGGGCGTTTGATAATGATTTCCCCGCAGTTGTTGGCCCCTCGCAGGGCAGTGCTGCCGGCATGGGGTCAGGGGATCTTCCCCCGCCCGATGAGCTTTTCCGGTCAGAGGTTCTCACGGGGTCGTGCCGTGTGCTCTGCTACAGCCCGGATCACTCGAAGACCTTATCTCAGCTAACCGAGGGCGAAATCCAGCAGGTGATCGCGCTGTGGAAAGACGAGGTTGCGATCTTGCGCCGTCGGCATGAGTGGGTTCAGGTGTTTGAAAATAAAGGCGCCATGATGGGATGCTCCAACCCGCATCCCCACGGGCAAATATGGGCAGTGGATACCCTGCCCAACGAAGCCCGCCGGGAGTCAGCGCAGCAGGCCGCGTGGTTTGCCGAGAACGGCGAGACGCTGCTCGAATCCTACAGAAACCGCGAGGAAGCCATCGGGGAGCGGGTGGTTGCCGCCAACTCCCATTGGTGTGCGGTTGTGCCCTACTGGGCTGTCTGGCCGTTCGAAACGCTGTTGATGCCTCGGCGTCGCGTGGACCATCTCGATGCGCTCGACTCAAAGGAGCAGCGAGGGCTGGCCACGCTGTTGAAGCAGTTACTCAGCGGCTACGACCGGCTCTTTGCGACCCCCTGCCCCTACACCATGGGATGGCACGGCGCCCCCGGTCCCGGAGTGCGACCTGATTGGCAGCTGCACGCTCATGTTTACCCGCCGTTGCTTCGATCTGCTACGGTGCGCAAGCACATGGTGGGTTATGAGATGTTGAGCGAAGCGCAGCGCGATCTCACACCAGAGGCTGCGGCCGAGCAGTTGCGAGGTGCAATCGGGGCCTGAGATCGCCCGGCACTGCGGCGTGATTTTGACAGAGCTGATTGCAATCATTAAGCGGTTTGCAGTGAACATAGTGGGGCCTCATATGGGCCCCTGTGTAGAGGAAGCACGATGCGAGTGATGGTGACTGGAGGTGCGGGCTACATTGGCAGTGTGGCCGCCGAAGTATTGCTTGCTCATGATCATGAGGTGGTGATCTTTGACAATCTGTCTCAGGGGCATCGCGCGGCGGTACCAGACGCCGCAATCTGGGTGTTGGGAGATCTCTCTGTTCCCGATGAAATCCAAAGCGCGATGGCGATTCATCGTCCCGATGCGGTCATGCATTTTGCGGCTCGGTCACTGGTGGGTGAATCGATGGCGCACCCCTTCCCTTATTTGCGCGATAACGTCGTTAATGGCCTCAATCTCATTGAAGCTTGTGTTGCGGCAGGTGTAGGTCGATTTATTCTGTCCTCCACCGCCAACCTTTTCGGGCAAGCCACAGATCCCTTAATTGCTGAGAACAGTGCCATCTCGCCCGGCAGTCCCTATGGCGAGTCAAAGTGGGCGTTGGAGCGCGCTCTCCATTGGGTCGCACAAACACACGGGCTCCGTTATGCCAGTCTCCGCTACTTCAACGCCGCGGGCGCGAGCGCGATGCGGGGCGAGCACCATGAACCCGAGACCCATTTGATTCCCTTGGTGTTGCAGGCAGCGGCGGGCCGCCGCGAATTCATTACGATCTTTGGAGATGACTATGACACGCCGGACGGCACCTGCATTCGAGATTATGTTCATGTTCTGGATCTGGCCGAGGCTCACGTACTCGCGTTAACAGCGATGGAAGAGCGCAACCGGGTATACAACCTTGGTAATGGTGAGGGCTTTAGTGTCAGACAGGTCATCGATACCGCCCGGCGCGTCACTGGCAAGGCGATACCGGAACAGATTGGCCCCAGGCGGGCGGGTGACCCCCCGCGGCTGGTGGCTTCGAGTGAGCTCATTCGTAAAGAACTGGGGTGGCAACCTCGGCATGCTGATCTTGACAGCATCATTGCCAGCGCCTGGTGTTGGCAGCAGCAGTTTCCTGCGGGGTATCCACATTAAATAGAGGGGCTAATCATCCGTCGGCCGCATCGTAGCGGGCAGCCTATCCAGCGAGTATTGCTGACTCGACCGTCTCCTCTCGGTGGCCTTGGGTCCTCATTCTGGAGCTCATTTGGACGCCGCATCAACGTGCGGTTGCAGCGCCACAGCCGTCGTAAATGGCGCACCTGTCAACCTGCAAATGATCCCTCGCCCGCCGCTGACAGGGGGGCGCAATAAGAGCAATTAGGGTAGTCTGCTCCGCTGGCAGATTTGTTGCGGAGCTTGGGCTTACTTTTGCCTGCGCTCCCGCGAATCATCCGGATAAACTCATTGCTAAGAGGTGGCGCGTGTCCGCGATTGACAGTCTTTTTAATCCTTTCTCTCTGAAATCCCTCGAGATGAACAATCGCGTGGTGATGGCGCCGATGACCCGCAATCAATCCCCGGATAATGTGCCCGGCGACGCGTCCGTTGAATATTATCGACGTCGCGCCGCGGGGGGTGTTGGACTGATCATTACCGAGGGCACATGCCCTAACCATATCGCGGCCAACGGATACGAGAATGTGCCTTACTTCCACGGTGAGGAGCGCTTGGCTGGGTGGAAGAAGGTGGTGGATGCGGTGCACAGTGAGGGCGGAAAGATCGCGCCACAGCTGTGGCACTGTGGCGGGATGCGCAAACGCGGCGTGATGCCAGAAGGAGATGTGGACGGGTATACGCCATCGGGTATGAATGTGCCCGGTAAAGTCGCGAGATATGTGATGACCCAGCAGGACATCGATGATGTGGTGCGCGCTTTTGCAGAGGGTGCGCGTGATGCGCAAAGGCTGGGGTTCGACGCAGTAGAACTCCATGGTGCCCACGGTTATCTGATTGACCAATTTTTCTGGGAGGGCACAAACCAGCGAAGTGATGGCTATGGCGGATCGATGGCGGCTCGGGGTCGCTTCGCGATTGAGGTCATTGAGGCCTGTCGCGCGGAAGTTGGGCCTGACTTCCCGCTGATTTTGCGTTGGTCGCAGTGGAAGCAACAGGACTTCACGGCGCGGCTGGCGCCTACGCCGCAGGAGCTTGAAGCATTTCTGACGCCGCTGATTGACGCGGGGATCGATGCTTTCCACTGCAGTCAGCGGCGTTTCTGGGAGCCTGAATTCGACGGCTCGGACCTGAATCTGGCTGGTTGGGTTAAGAAACTGACCGGTATGCCCACAATCACGGTGGGCAGCGTCAGTCTTGATCAGGATTTTATCGCCCAACCCGCTGAGGGGGATGGCGCGGCGAGCGAACCGGCGTCCATCGATCGGCTACTAGAGATGATGGATCGGGGCGATTTTGATTTGGTTGCGGTTGGTCGGGCGCTAATTGCCAACGCCGATTGGCCAAAGGTTGTGCGTTCAGGCGATACCACGGGTTTACAGGCCTACAGCCGGGATATGCTGGCCAGTCTGGATTAGCGGAGGCGTCGCATGCGCGCACTCGCGTGCTGGGCTCGTTCCAACTGATCCGCGGCGCATGCCTCAGTCGCTTTATCAGGCAAAGGTTGAGTAATGGCATCCGCCCCATCAAATAACCCCCCTCTACCGGGTGCCCGCCTGATGCTGGTGATGACGGTCTTGGCGGTCTACATCTGCATGATCGATCGCATTGCCATATCGATTGCCATTATCCCCATGGCGGAGGAGCAAGGCTGGTCCCCGACCGTTCAGGGAGCGGTGATGTCCGCCTTTTTTGTGGGGTATCTTCTGCTGCAGATCCCGGCGGGCTATCTCTCTGACCGATTTGGCGGCAAGTGGGTGCTGGGGCTGGGCGTTATATTCTGGTCGCTATTCACGCTGCTGACGCCGATATCCGCCATGCTGGGACTCAGCATCTTGTTCCTCTGCAGATTTCTGATGGGGATGGCGGAGTCGGTTACCTGGCCGTCAATTTATGCCTTGTACTCGCAATGGATTCATCCTGATCGCCGGGCTTCTGCGGTGGGTTTGATGAACTCGGGCATTGCGGGGGGTAGCGTGATTGCTCTGATCTGTACGCCCTGGCTCATCACGGTGTGGTCGTGGCAGGGGGCTTTTTATTTATACGGTGCTTTGGGCGTGGCGTGGTTCATCGTTTGGATAGTTAGCGCCCAGTCGAGGCCCTCACCGCTGCCCCAGTGGCACTCCGGCGCTGCGCCGGCGACAGACCCAAGTTCGGCGTTGGCGCTCGAGGCATCGGGGGACGCGGCAGCCTTCCCGCGGCTAACCATCGGAGGGATGTTGCGCTCGCGGGCGGTGTGGGCGATCGCCATCGCTCATATCAGTATCAACTGGTCACTGTATTTGATTCTGTCTTGGTTCCCCACGTTTGTGAGTCAGGAACTGGGAGCGGACCTGCAGACGGCGGGATTGTTGGCCCTGGCACCAACCCTGATGTCGCTGATCATGGCGCCAGTAGCGGGGCGCTTGTTCGATACTCTGGTTTCGCGGGGTTACGGCAGACGTAAAGTGCGCCGCGTCATGCAGACCACGGCATTCGCCGGTATTACGCTGGCGATGCTGGCGGTCACACTGACAGATTCGCTCATGTTCAGTGTGGCCGTAATCACGGTTAGTAATGCCCTAACAGCGTTTTCTATTGGTGGCTTTGCTACCAATCATCTTGATATTGCGCCCAATCAGTCGGGCCTACTGATGGGTGTCACCAATACGTTGGCGGCGGTGTCTTCCAGCGTATCGGTGTTTGTGTCCGGTTTGATACAGGATGTCTCGGGCGGTTGGGATGCGGTTTTCTATCTTGCGGCCATCGTCTCGGTTTTTGGCGCGGCGTGTTATGGCTTACTCGCCGATGTTGACCGCGAGTTCCATTAGATCTCTGGTGAGAGCTGGATCTCCCTACAACCCGCTGGAACTATAAATATAAATATAAGTTATTAAACATTAAAAATAGTTAACAATAGGTATTTTTATCCCGCTAAAGGCATGCTCAACTGCGCAGCTTGCCCTTATTTCTTCTATTATTCGCGGCGTTTTCAGGGCCTCACGGGCCCATAGCTGAGGATATTGGAATGAAAAAGCGATTTAACCACTGGATAAATAGTTTAGGATTATTAATCACCTACTATGCAGGCGTTTCAGTCATATTTTATTCTGTTGAGCGGCTCGTTTGACCAGCGAGTCCCAGTTCGGTGATGCTGGGTGAGACTGCACAGATGGCGTTATTTCTCGGGTGGCGGGACTGTCAATAACCGGCGGCCACTTGAAGGCTGACGTGGCCGGTGTCCACAGGGAGGGCCTCAGGGTACAGTAGCGCTTTCAATCGAGGCCACCCTCATGGTCAGCCTATTCGGCATACTGATGTTATTGGCGGTTGCGGTGGGTCTGTCCTCCAACCGTCGCGCGATCCGCGGCAGGACGGCGCTTTTCGCATTCGCACTTCAGGCAGGGATGGGTTTCTTTGCGCTGTTCACTGACTGGGGAATTACCGCATTGTCGGTCGCGTCGGAATACGTCGCGGCGCTGCTGGGATACAGCAGATCTGGCATCACTTTTGTATTTGGCGGCCTCGTAGACCCGTCCTCTTCATTGGGCTTTGTCTTTGCCTTTAACGTACTACCCGTGGTGATTTTTTTCAGTGCGTTGATAGCGGTGTTGTATCACCTCCGCGTGATGCAGTGGTTGATCCAGTTTTTGGGCGGTGGACTCAAAGCGCTCTTGGGGACGAGTCATACAGAGTCGCTGTCCGCAGCGGCGAATATCTTCGTGGGGCAGGCCGAGGCGCCGCTGGTGGTTCGCCCGTATATCGCCGGCATGACCCGTTCCGAGCTGTTTGCCGTGATGGTGGGTGGCATGGCCTCGATCGCCGGATCGGTGATGGCGGGCTACGTTGCTCTTGGCATCCCACTGGAATATCTGCTGGCGGCTAGCTTTATGGCGGCGCCGGGTGGGCTGTTGATGGCCAAGCTGCTGGAACCCGAGACGGAGGAACCGCTTGCGCCGGGTCCCGACGCGGATGTGGCGGCTGAGCAGTATGTGAATGTGATCGACGCGGCGGCCAAAGGTGCGATGAATGGCTTGCACATGGCAGGGGCCATTGGGGCGATGCTCCTCGCGTTTATCGGGCTGATTGCGCTGATCAACGGCATGTTGGGCGCGGTGGGGAATGGATTTGGGCTTGAGCATCTCACCCTCGAGTCTCTGTTGGGGAGTCTGTTACAACCTCTGGCTTGGTGCTTGGGTGTGCCGTGGGAAGAGGCCCAAATAGCGGGTAGCCTGATCGGTCAAAAGTTTATTCTCAATGAGTTTGTCGCCTATGTGGCGTTGAGCGATGTCATGACTCAGGTCGCGCCTAAAACACAGGCCATTGTCATTTTTGCCCTGTGTGGCTTCGCCAATTTATCGTCTATCGCGATATTGCTGGGTGGACTTGGGGCCATCGCACCTAATCGGCGCGACGATATCTCGCGTTTTGGTTTCCGCGCATTGCTCGCAGCGACCCTCGCAAATTTGATGAGTGCCGCCCTGGCTGGATTTTTTCTCAGCTTGGGCAGTGCCTAGGCGCTCGGTCATGCCTGACGCTTTCGAACTCTCGCCGCTCTCTTACCGGCATCCGGCTTTTCAGCAGCAGCTGGTGTCATCATTGCGCCAATCTGGCTTCGCGTTGGTGGTTGACCACCCGCTATCATTGGCGCGCGTAGCGCGTATCTATCGCGAATGGCACGCGTTTTTTGCCCGCGGTGAAGCCGAGGCCTTCGCCATGGATGCGAGCGGGCAGGACGGTTACTTCTCCTTGGGTGAGGCTGAGCATGCCAAAGGGTATACCCAACGTGATTACAAGGAGTACTTTCAATATTATCCCTGGGGTCGATGCCCCGAATCTCTTAGAGACGATCTCCACGCCTATTTCGAGGAAGCGGTGACACTGGGCACACAATTATTGAATGATGTCGCGACGCTTTTACCTGACCACATCAGCTCAAGCTTATCCGAGCCTTTGCCGGGTATGGTTCAAGGTAGCCAAACCTCGATGCTGCGCGTCACCCATTATCCTCCCGTGCAAGCTGACACCGGGATGATGCGAGCTGCACCCCATGAGGACATAAACTTACTGACCTTACTGCCCGCTTCGGACGGTCCCGGTCTGGAGCTGAGGTTGCAAACGGGTGAGTGGGCAAAAGTGCCTCAGCATCCCGAGCAGCTGATTGTTAACGTGGGCGACATGCTGCAAGAGGCAACCGGAGGGTACCTTCCCTCGGCAACTCACCGTGTGGTGACGCCTACTGCGCATGAGGGAAGACAAAGCCGCATGTCGCTGCCACTGTTTCTTCACCCCCGGGCCGAGGTGGCCTTGTCGGCGAGGTATACAGCAGAGTCCTATCTTTCACAGCGGCTCTTCGAGCTGGGCGTGGCCTGAAGTGAGACTGACTCAACGTTCATTGCTTGTGCGCGAATCACGCTCCAATCGTTGCTGGGGTCAATACGGATTTTTTCTGGGGCTTCTAATGCTCAGTTATCAAGTGCAATCGGCGGAGGCGACGATTGCCGTGGCAGCCAATTTTCGTGAGACCGCACAGGTGATCGCAGAACGCCTTGAGTCGACCTCCCTCCACCGGTTTACGATTATTTCAGGGTCGACCGGCAAGCTGGTCAGTCAGGCGCTACACGGCGCACCTTTCGATGTGTTGATGGCGGCTGATCAAGCGAGACCGCTCAGGTTGATTACCGAAGGGCTCGCCGAGCCGGCTGCGCAGCGGACTTATGCGTTAGGGGAATTGGGGTTGTGGTGGCCTGATAAGGTGACCCCCTTTGGTATTGCGGAATTGAGCGAGCTCAGCCCGCAGTCTGTTTGTATTGCTAACCCCGCATTGGCCCCATACGGTGCCGCGGCATGGTCCCTTCTAGCGCAGTCGGGGCTGGCGGAGGATTGGCTCGCGGGAGTGGCGCGTGTGGACAATGTGCACATGGTGGCGGCGATGGTGGCTGAACGCCACGCGCGGGCGGGCTTCGTCGCACGAGCTTCCATTGCCGCAATGCTGCGCAAGGGTGACATCACCCTGAATGAGCAGTCGATACTTTGGTTGGTGCCTGAGACGCCGATCAGACAGGATCTTGTGCTGTTGAAGCGTGCCGAAGGAAATGCGGCGGCACAATGGTGGGTCACGCAGCTCTTTGAAGCGCCGGTGCAGCGCCTGCTCGTGTCTCACGGGTATCGATTACCCAAGGAGGATCCGCTCCAGTGAACGCCGATCTCCAGGCAATAGGTTTGACCGGGTTGCTCGCCGGTGTCACGACACTGGTGTTGGTATTGTTGGCGACACCTCTGGCATGGTGGTTGGCAATCTCTCGGTCCCGTTACCGCCCGATTGTTGAATCCTTGGTCGCCATGCCGCTTATTCTGCCGCCGACCGTGCTTGGTTTTTACTTGTTGGTATTTCTCAATCCGGAAAGCGTGCTGGGAGGCATCTGGGTCCGCGTCACCGGTCAGTCGCTGACATTTTCTTTTAGCGGGTTGGTGATCGCGTCAGTCATTTATTCGTTGCCGTTTATGGTGCAACCGCTGCAAGGGGCTTTTCGTGCCGTGCCGATCTCTGTCAGGGAATCCGCCGCCGTGCTGGGTGCGTCACCGCGGGACGTTTTTTTCAACGTTGTGGTGCCACTCGCCCGGGGGGGTTTTTTGACCGGTATCGTGCTGACCTTCGCTCATACGATTGGCGAGTTTGGCGTGGTGCTGATGATGGGCGGCAATATTCCGGGAGAAACCCGGGTTCTCTCGATTGCAATCTACGAGCACGTCGAAACGCTAAATTATGACGCTGCACATTTCCTCGCATTGGGTTTGATGGGGTTTTCTTTCCTCTCCCTGTGGCTGATTTACCGCGTGGCCGGGCGGAGTGCTGAGGTGCTTCGCGGATGAGTCGGCGCCTGATTGTTGACGGCTGCCTCAGCAGGCCCGGCTTTGTGCTTGAGGCGCAGCTTGATATTGATCTCGACCACACAGTAGGCCTGCAAGGTGCGACGGGGGCGGGTAAGACCTCCCTGCTTCGCATCGTTGCCGGGTTGGAGCCGGGTTTTACCGGATACCTGCAGTTCGGGGCCCAGGTATGGCATGACAGTGCCAAGGGTATTAGCGTGCCGACTCACTTGCGGAAATTGGGTGTGGTGTTTCAGGATGCGCGCCTATTGCCGGGCAGAACGGTATTGGATAATTTGCGCTTCGCAGCATCGCGATCCCCTGCACCATCGTGCGCGGAGCAGCTTGCGAGTCTGGCGAGAGATTTTTCAGTCGATACCCTGATGGGTCGATCAGTCGACACGCTTTCCGGAGGCGAACGACAGCGCGTGTCGCTGGTGCAGGCTTTACTGACGCAGCCGCAGTTGCTGCTGCTGGATGAACCATTCTCTGCAAATGATGGCGATCACCGTCGGCAGGTGGCGACAGCGCTATCGGATTGGCTCAATAAAGAGGCGTTGCCCCTCATCTGCGTATCCCACTCAGCACAAGAGCTACATCTTCTGGCCCGCACGACGTTAAAAATGCAAGCGGGACGAATTGTGCAGCAGGGTGCAACTGCCGATATGTTGCGGCGCGACGCTGATGACAAGGCTTTCGGCGCCACGGTGCTAGAGGTGGATCAGCTGAGTGGAAGAGCGACGTTTCAGTGGGATCGGTTTGACCCCGAAATCGCAGAGTTGACCGTTGGGGACCGCATTTATGTGAGTCAGCAACCCGAGCAGGGTTCACCTGTCAGCGCGCCTTTGCAGCCACAAGCCCAGCAAAATCATCGCAAGGCCGACTAAGGTGTAGGGTCTCAGGGGTTCTCCTGCGATCAGCCAAATCAACAGCAGTGACGCGGGCGGTGACAGAAAGATGAGGCTGGAAATTCGAATGGCAGACTGCGTTGCCTGCATCGCGCCCATCCAGAGGACAAAGGCAATCCCCATCTCAAAAAAACCGACGTAGAGGCCGCCCAGCCAGCCTTGCCATGACGCGGGTATCGAGCCGCCCTGATACCACACCATCACGAAAAGCAGGGGAAGCGCGCCGGAGAAATTTAGGAAGAGCTGTACTTCGGGGTCTATGGTTTTTCGTGCATTGATGACCCAGTAGAGGCTCCAGATGATTGTGCTGAGCAGTGCGAGCGCCACGCCCTCGGGTTGCGCAAAGTTCAATGCGGCCAGCTCACCACGAGTGGCGATAATCAGGATGCCGAAATAGCTGATGCCGCTGGTGAGCAGCGCGTAGAGACTCAGTTTCTGTCCCAGTATTGGCGCCGCGATAAGCGCCAGCGTGATGCCCCAGGAGTAGTTGATCGCCATCGCCTCTTGCGCGGGTAGCCGGTCATAGGCCGCGAATAGCACGAGGTAGTAGAGCGCCGGGTTGATCCAGCCCATGGCGAGCCCGAACAGTCGATCTCTTGAATCGGTGGCGCGCAGCGCCTGCCTTCGCCCCGGCTGTACAAGCCTGAGCGATAAAAAACACCAGCTGACAGCGCTCGCCAGCGTTACCAGTTGCAACGGCGTCAGGTATCTCAAACTGATGCTGAATGCGGTGGCGACGGTACTCCACAACATGACTGCGCTCAGCCCCAGTGCTAAGGCGCGACGCTCGTTTGCCGTCATAACGTTGAGTCCGTCAATGTTGGCGTAACCCCTAACCATTCATCCCGCAACGTGACAAGATGCGCGTTCTGAAAAACAAGTGGAAGTGACCAGCATGGGACACATTGGCGAACATGTCACCCTGGATAATCCAGCCTTTATTCACGAAAGCGCATGGCTTTACGGCAAAGTCTACGTGGGTCCCGGTGCCTCGATCTGGCCCAACGTGGTCACGCGCGCGGAAACCTATGAGATCCGAATCGGCGCACGCACCAATATTCAGGATTTCGTGATGATTCATGTGGGTATCGCGTCTCCTACTGTTATCGGCGAGGACTGCTCCATCACCCATCACGCGACCCTTCACGGTTGTGAGATTGGTGACCGCTGCTTGATCGGCATTAACGCCACCATCATGGACGGCGCAAAGATTGGCGAGAATTCGATCGTTGCTGGGCACACCATTATCACTGAGAACAAAGAATTTCCGCCGAATTCAGTCATCGCGGGTGTGCCTGGCAAACTGGTCGCGACGCGTGATTGTGGGGATGCCAACTTGCTCAATGCCCGGTTCTACACCGCCTGCGCGGAGCAGTACCGGCAGGGTAATGATTTGCTTCCTGAAGACGCGCTGGCGCAGTTTGCTAGTTTGTCTAAGTCGGCTGACAGCTGAACTGCTTCATCAGCTGATGAGCGTCGTTAGCCGAGCGCTTGCCCGTCTCTTCGCGGGTGCAGCCGGGGGGAGGGCGTAGCCTAAGACTGAGGTGCCGCGGTCCCGGGAGTCACCATAGTTTGCCGGTGCACCGCGAGCAGCGTGTGCAGGTCGCCGCCGTTTTGTAGTTGTGAGAAGCCGGCTGACCTGAGCGTAGCCTCGGCTGTCCCAGACCGGTTACCGCTTCTGCAGTAAAGCACCAGCGGGGTGCTGGGGGAGACGGAGCTGGCCGTTAATCCCTCCACAATACGGTCGTGAGGGATATTAATGGCGCCCGGAAAGTGCCCCGAGGCGAATTCTTCCGCTGTGCGCACATCAACAATGACTGCATTGGGTGGAATATCCCGGTTGAAGGCGCGGCTTGTATCGGCTGAGCAGGCAAAGAGCGCTGCGACAGCACAAATGGCCAATAAGACTTTGGACACGTGAACGCCTCCTCTGGTGACAGCGGAGGCGTTAGTGTATCAAGCCGTAGCGGGTTTGGCGGAGGCTCCGCCCGGTGCGGTGCCGTCCTCTCCCGTGTTATCAAATATCCAATTGCGGGCCGCCTGAAGTGCTTCCAGGCGCGTCTCGTGGCGGTGCTCGTCGGACAGATGTTCGTTGACACCGAGCCCTTCCAGACTTGCGGCTACTGCTTCATTGATCCCGCACAGATACAGGTGTTTGCCAGCATGAACGGCGTCCAGAGCAATCGTCTCGACAGCGCGAGCAGCCGAGACATCCATGAATGGCACCCTGCCAAAGTCCAGCACCAGTGAAGTGTGGTGTGACGGGCTTAGACGCTCTCTGACCTGATGACCTAAATCAGCAGCAGCCCCGAAACTTAATGGGCCACCAAAATTGAAGTAGGTCAAACGGGTACCGCATTCCTCGAGTAGTTCGGTTTCGTCGTCAGTCAGTCCTTCAGTGGGATCGTCTGCGTGTCCGGCAGCTGATGCCAACTGTTCATCGGCGACCTGCTTGACGAACGCCACGGCCGCTACGACAACGCCCGCCACCACTGCAGTGATTAGGTCTACAAATACGGTCAGGCTCAAGACCATGACCATTAGCAAAAGGTCAAAGCGCGGACCACGGTGTGCAAGCTTCAAATATGACCAATCGATAATATCGTAGCCTACTTTGACAAGAATCCCCGCCAGTACCGCGTGCGGTATTTTGGATGCCATAGGCGCAAGCACCAGTACCACTGCCAGCAGCAATAAACTGTGCAACATGCCGGAGATTTTGGTCACGCCGCCCGTGCGGATATTAACGACGGTTCTCATCGTCGCTCCGGCGCCAGGAATACCACCGAAAAACCCCGCCGCCATATTGCCAACGCCTTGACCAATGAGCTCTCGGTTGGAGTGGTGTCGGGTGCGCGTCATGTTGTCGGCAACCAGCGAGGTCAGCAGGCTGTCTATGGCACCCAGAATCGCGAGAATCATAGCCGCTTCGAATACGATTAGGATAGTGGCACTGGAGAACGAAGGCACAATAAAGTCGGGTAGCCCGGTTGGAATGGCGCCCAATATGGGCACATCGGTTAATGCGAGGCTCACGAGGGTACCGATGATCAATGCTGCCAGCGGGCCGGGTAAATATCGTCCCCAGTTGCTGGGCCAGAAAAATACGATGCCGAGGGTTAGCAGTCCCACGCCCAGCGCGCCCATGTTGGGATTGCTGACTGCGGTGGGGATCTCCATGAGCGCTGGGATCGTGCCACTTTCAGCGGGTTCATGGCCGAATAACCGCGCCAGCTGTAGCGCAATAATGATGCAGCCGATGCCGCTCATAAATCCAGAAACCACGGGGTAAGGCACCAGCCTGATGTACTGGCCAAACCCCAACAGGCCGAAGGCAATCTGCAGCGCGCCGGCGAGGATCACGGTGGCGAATACGAGTGACAGGTCGCCACTCAGCGAGGCAAAAACTCCTGCAAAGACCACAATCATTGGGCCGGTGGGTCCCGATATCTGTGACGGGGTGCCCCCAAAGAGCGCTGCAAAAAACCCGACGAGGATGGCGCCATAGACACCGGCAATGGGGCCGGCCCCAGAGGCTTCTCCGAAGGCCAGCGCAAGCGGAAGCGCCACTACGCCCGCCGTTAAGCCACCGAAAATATCACCGCGCAGATGAGAGAAATCAAAGAAACGGGTCACGGGTTATTCCTTTTCTGGTTCGCTAGATCAAGCTAAAAGGTCGGCGTAGTGTTCGGCGAGGGACACAAACGCACCTCGCTCTTCGTCATACGAAGTCACGTCACCGGTGGCGATGTGGTATACCCAGCCATGCAGACCGATTTGTCCAGCGCTGAGTTTTTCAGCCACCGCGTCGTGGGTTTTTAGATGATCGAGTTGCAGAAGCACGTTCGCCTCGGTCACTTTGAGTAGCGTTTCGGGACAACTGCGGTCAGATTCGGGCACGCCGGCAGCCGCCGCCTCTGCGAAACTCAGCCAATTCTTGACGCTGGGTAGATGTGCGACGGCCTCGGGATTCATCGCGCCTTTCATGGCACCACAGTCGGTGTGGCCCATGACAACAATGTCTTTTACACCCAGCACAGCGACGGCAAACTCTATGGAGGCCGTCACGCCGCCGGCGTAGCCGGGCATGGGGGGTACGATGTTGCCCGCGTTACGGCAAACGAAGAGATCACCCGGTGCGGTTTTGGTGACGAGGTTGGGGTTGATACGCGAGTCAGCACAGGTAACCAGCAAAACCTCGGGAGACTGAGCATTAGCCAGCTTGTCGAACAGCGCTTGATTCTCCGGATGGTCTTCCTGTTGGTAATCCAATATCCCCTGAACAATTGATTTCATTGCAGTGTCTACCTCTGGTGTTGGCACAGTGTGCTCGTATTAACGGCGCCTTTGTACGCAGTTTTACGTGATAGATAAATCGCAGATCATCATAATATGTGATAGATTTTATCTATATTTTGGCGGTTGATTGGTTTCCCAGCATGTTTGCGCTTCGATTTACTGCAAATTAACGCCTTCCTTTAATCCCTCAGCGTCGTGAGTAAAACAGATGGTAAAACCGGAGCAATTAAGCTTTAGGCAACTGCGGTATTTTGAGGCGATTGCAGATGCGGGCAGCTTTCGCCGGGCCGCCGATCGTCTGGGGGTGACGCAACCGACCCTGACCGTTCAGATTGCCGCTATGGAAAAGGCTTTGGACACCACGCTTTTTGAGCGACAGCGCAACGGTGTCATTCTGACTCCGGTGGGTCGTGAGCTATTACCACGCGCGCGAAGCATTGCAGAAGAGCTGAAGGAATTCTGTGATCAAGCACGGGGTGTATCGAGCGGTAGCGTTTATCGCATGGGGGTAACCCGCACCCTCGGGCCCTACCTCCTGCCTCGCGTTTTGCCTCAGCTACATCAGCGTTTCGAAAACCTTCGCTTGTATGTGCGTGAATCGACCCCGGCGCAGTTGGGGGCAGAGCTGAAGTCAGCGGTGCACGACGTCGTATTGACGACATTGCCATTAACAGGCGATGAACTGGAGATCGCACCGCTATTTAGGGAGCCCGTAAAACTGGCGGTGCCACTCGAGCACCCGTTGGCATCTAAATCATCCGTAACGGGCACTGACCTGGTCGGCGAATCGGTGCTGACCATTGATGAGCAGCACCTATTCCATAAGCAGGTAAGCGATCTCTGCGAGAGTCTCGGTGCCACAGTGAACCGCGATTTTGAGGGAACTTCGCTCGATACGTTGCGGCAAATGGTGGTGATGGGAATGGGCATTTCTTTTTTGCCGGCGCTGTATGTGGCGTCTGAAATTGGTGAATCGGATACGCCCCGTATTACAGATGTCGAGGGCGTCACCATGAGTAGGGATCATGCACTGGCTTGGCGCCGACGATCGCCTTCACGCGTTGCTTTTCGACAGCTCGCCGATGCCATCAGAGGCGTGGTGAGCGAGCATCTAGCCAGCGAGGTAACTCTCCTTTGAGCCTTCAATAACTCGCATCAGGGCCCGCAATGGCGCACAATGCGCGTCCCGTAAATACTGACCCCAGGTTATGTACCGAATTAAGACCTACAACACCATCTCTCCACGCGGCCTTGATCGATTCGAGCGCGGTCGTTACGAGGTGGGGCAAGACATAGCGCACCCGGATGCGCTGTTACTGCGCAGCCATAAACTGCAGGCCGAGGAGATCCCGCCGTCGGTGACCGCCATCGCTCGAGCAGGCGCGGGGGTCAACAACATCCCGCTGGCGCTGTGCATCGAACGCGGTATCCCGGTGTTCAACACGCCTGGCGCGAATGCCAATGCAGTAAAAGAGCTCGTGGCAGCGGCAATGCTGCTGGCGTCGCGGGATATCGTGGGTGGCATCGCGTTTGCTCAATCCCAGGATGCAACGATGTCTGCCCAAGCGATGAATGCGCTGATGGAGCAGGAGAAGAAGCGATTTGCCGGTGCCGAACTGGCGGGAAAGACGCTGGGGGTTGTGGGCTTGGGTTCGATCGGAAGTCTGGTAGCGCGACTCGGACTGGATTTTGGAATGCGTGTCGTGGGTTATGACCCTGCGCTCTCGGTGGAAGCTGCCTGGCGCTTACCCAGTGACGTGCAGCGAATGGAGAACATGCAGTCGCTCTTCAGTCGCAGTGATTTTGTGAGCCTGCACCTGCCCGTGTTGGACAGCACCCGTGGGCTCATTAATAAGGAAATGCTGGGGCATTTCCGAAAAGGAAGCTGCTTACTCAATTTTGCCCGCGAAGAGATTGTGGACACGGAATCCATCGTGTCAGCCCTTGATGCCAAGCAACTGCGTTTTTATGTCAGTGATTTTCCAAACCCTGCGCTCCTTGGCCGAAAGGATGCCTTGTTGATGCCGCATATAGGCGCCAGTACAGCGGAAGCTGAGGAAAATTGTGCAGTTATGGCGGCCAGCCAGCTCAAGGCGTTCCTAGAGTATGGCAACATTCGCAACTCGGTTAACTTCCCCTCGATCGAGCTCGAGCGCACCACAGATTGCCGCGTCACCATATCCAACCGTAACGCGCCTGGCATGCTGAGCCACATCCTGACGCTTATTGGCGACGAGGGACTGAACGTAGCGGATTTGCTGAACAAAAGTATCGGTGACGTTGCTTACAATATCATCGATCTCGATAGTGCGCCGCAAGAGCCTTTGTTGGATAAAATCCGAGGCGTCGAGGGTGTGATCAATCTTCGTGTTATCGATGGCCCGCTGGGCTAGCGCTGATCGTCAAGCGTCGACATTTCCTCGTTCGCCTTGCTGAGCCGAGCGGCGCAGATGTTGCCGCTGGCACTCATCCGCTCGACAACATTTTGCGCCAGTATGGACAACCCCCCTGTCATGACGGCCAGACTTCCTCCCACGACTGTGTTGGCAGGGTCCACCATGATTTTGGGATCGGACAGCGTCCCCGAGACCTCGACATAAGGGTTGATGACACTACTCACGCTTAATCCTAATCCTTTTTGTGGAACCGTTTTAAATTTGGCTTTGATGCGCTCCGCGCCAAGATCCAGCGTCACGTTGGAAAACATTTTCACGTCCGGTGTGTCAACAACGACTGCGGGTTTGCCTGATAGCTTGCCTGCCTCACTGGTGACGAAGGCGGCAGCGCAGTTGATCGCTGTAACGTCTCTCTGGCTCTGCAACGGATTCAGCACTTGCGTGAGCTCCTGTAAAAAGGAATTGGTGAGTCGATCGAACCCCGCGTTCA
>Ga0255777_10001429_pt1 | contig 22531 bp, 26 predicted proteins | sample 101ome_15_FD_179975 | JGI IMG/M metagenome (GOLD analysis project Ga0255777, IMG submission 179975) | Coastal salt marsh microbial communities from the Groves Creek Marsh, Skidaway Island, Georgia - 101402AT metaG (version 2) | ecosystem: Environmental > Aquatic > Marine > Intertidal zone >... | reverse complement strand
TGCCGTCTAATTCTATTAAATCACTATCAATTTTGTTTTGTTCAAAAGGACTCCTTCCACAAAATGTATTTGAAATATCTATATTTACATTAGAAACCGCATCATAAACGCTCAAACCATTATATAAAGTTAAATTCTTGTCTCTCAATTCATATGCCTCGTACTCACCTGTAGAGGCTCCTGAAGGTACCGCAGCCCTTCCAATACTTCCGTCTGATAATGAAACATCAACCTCTAACGTAGGGTTTCCTCTGCTATCAATTATCTGCCTTCCATGAATATCTAAAATATGAACCATTTAACCTCCAACTTTTATATACTACATAAATTTTATTAATTTATCCAATTCTATTAATTTAGAAAGTAATCCAGAAAGTTCAGATATTTTAAGCATATTAGGACCATCACTAGGTGCTTTATCAGGGTTTTCATGCACTTCAATAAACAAACCAGCCACCCCTATCGCAATAGCAGCTCTAGCTAAAATAGAAACAAACTCTCGCTGGCCACCAGATGTTAATCCCATCCCACCTGGTTGCTGAACAGAGTGAGTAGCATCAAATATTATTGGGTAACCAAATTGGGACATTTGAGGAATTGCACGCATGTCTGAAACCAAGGTATTATAACCAAAAGATGTACCTCTTTCGGTAAGTAAAACATTATTGTTACCATGGTCTAATATTTTATTTAAAACATTTTTCATATCCCAAGGTGCCAGAAACTGACCCTTTTTGACATTGATAACTTTATTTGTTTCAGCCGCTGCGTTCAATAGATCAGTCTGTCTACATAAAAAAGCTGGTATTTGAATTATATCAACAACTTGAGCCACCTCTTTACATTGAAAGGTTTCATGTACATCTGTAATCAAGGGCAAGTTGAAAGTTTTTTTAACATCAGAAAGAATGTTTAAGCCTTTATCAATGCCAACACCACGGCTTGATAATGAGCTTGATCTATTTGCTTTATCAAAAGAGGATTTATAAACAATATTAATATTATGTCTTTCACAAATCTCCTTGATTTTCCCCGCATGATCAATTGCATGATCTTTACTTTCAATTGCACAAGGGCCAGCAATTAAAAAAAAAGGAAGTTTATTAGAAACATCAAAATTATTTATTTTAATAGTATTTTGGTCCATTTATATAATCCACAACATTATAATAATCTTGATTGTTTTAGACTTGCTTTAATAAAAGATGAAAAAACAGGATGAGGGTCGAAAGGTTTGGACTTTAATTCAGGATGGAATTGAACTCCAACAAACCAAGGGTGTTTAGGTATTTCCAAAATTTCTGGGAGAGAATTATCTGGAGACATTCCAGAAAAAACAAGGCCATGTTCAAAAAAATTGGAGGTAAGCTCATAATTAACTTCATACCTATGTCGATGTCTTTCTGAAATTAAGTCTTGATTGTAAATGGATTTAATAAAACTCCCATCAAGTAATTTACAATCATAAGCACCTAATCTCATTGTACCTCCAAGGTTGGAAGCAGAATTTCTTTTTTCTGTGCCTTTACTTGATTTCCATTCAGTCAAAAGACCTACCAAAGGAAGTTTTGTTTCTCCAAACTCAGTTGTTGAAGCTTCATGAAGTTTCAGAACATTTCTTGCAAATTCTATAACCGCCAGTTGCATACCAAAACATATACCTAAGAAAGGAATTTTTTTATTTCTAGCAAATTCAATTGCATTTATTTTACCATTCGATCCTCTTTGCCCAAAACCTCCTGGAACTATTATTCCATTTATATCCTTTAAATAACTTTGGATATCAATTTTATTGTCTTCTAAAATCTCAGAATCAATCCATTTGATTTTAACTTTGACTTTGTTCGATATTCCTCCATGATTAATTGCTTCTATTAAAGATTTATATGCATCAATCATTGAAGTATATTTACCTACAACTCCTATGTTAATGATTCCTTCAGAAGCAGATTCTATTTTATTAATATTTATCCAACGACTTAAATCAGGTTTTTTATCAACATTTAAATTAAAAAAACTGCATATTTGCTCATCGAGGCCTTGTTTGTGATAAGATATGGGAACTTGATAAATTGAATTACAATCCAAAGCTTCTATAACAGACTCTGTGTTAATATTGCAAAACAGAGCAATTTTAGATTTTTGCTCATCAGGAATAATATTTTCAGTCCTACATAAAAGAATATCTGGCTGTATACCCATACCTTGTAATTCCTTAACAGAGTGCTGGGTTGGCTTAGTTTTCAGTTCACCAGCTGTCTTAATATAAGGAAGAAGTGTAACATGTAAAAAACAAGTCCTAGAAATACCAATTTGATTGCGTAACTGTCTTATTGCTTCGATAAATGGAAGTGATTCAATATCTCCAACTGTTCCACCAATTTCACAAAGTACAAAATCTTCATCATTAATATCAGAAAGTATATATTCTTTTATAGCATCTGTAACATGAGGTATTACTTGAATTGTAGCTCCCAAATAATCTCCTCTTCTTTCTTTACTAATGACAGTAGAGTAAATTTTACCAGTTGTAATATTATCAGATTTTTTTGCAGGAACTCCTGTAAACCTCTCATAATGTCCAAGATCAAGATCGGTTTCAGCCCCATCATCTGTTACAAAACATTCTCCGTGTTGATAAGGACTCATAGTGCCAGGATCTACATTCAAGTAAGGATCCAATTTTCTTAATTTTATTTTATAACCTCTCGCTTGAAGTATAGCTCCAAGTGAAGCAGAAGCTAAACCTTTACCAAGTGAGGAAACAACTCCACCAGTTATGAAAATAAATTTTACTGATGAGTTATTCATTTCAAGCCTTAAAATTAATTACCAATTGGGACAGAGGGTTCTTTTGAAGAATTTGTCTCTATAGATTTTTCAACTTCACTAGATATTGAAGATGAGTTTTGATTTGATAATAAAGCTAAAACAATAGAAGTTAAGAAGAAACAAGCTCCCAAAAAAGCAGTTAACTTAGTCATAAAGTTAGCTGTGCCTCTGGCTGTCATAAAACCACCACCCGCACTAGAAGAGCCTCCAATACCTAAACCGCCACCTTCACTTTTTTGTAATAAAACTGCACATATAATGCAAATCGCTAAAACTACATGTATTATTAAAATAATTGTAATCATAGTTTATCCTAACTTATTTTTTATATTAACGTGTTTAACAACTGCTTCGTAAATTGCAAGAAATTCTTTTACTTTCAAGCTAGCTCCACCTACAAGAACTCCATCTACATTATTTACTGACAAAACTTCTTCAAGGTTGTTTAAATTCACAGAACCACCATACAAGACTTTTACTTTTACGTTTAATAATGAGTGTGCAATTTTTTTGATATAATCATGCATTTCAAAAATTTCATCTTTACTAGGAATCATCCCAGTTCCAATTGACCAAATTGGCTCATAAGCAATAATTATTTCATTTTTGGTAACAGGAGTAGAATTTAAAATTTGTTCTTTAACAAAATCCAGTGCCTTTTTGTTGTTACGATCATCTAAATTTTCTCCAACACAAATTATAGGAGTTAATCTAGCATTAATTGCTGCCTCAGAACATTTTTTTATATGATCATTTGTCTCATTGAAAATTTGTCTCCTCTCAGAGTGACCTAAAATTACATAATCACATCCAATTTCTTTTAAAGCAACGGGTGAAATTTCACCAGTAAATGGACCATTAGTTTTTAGGTAACAATTTTGACCACCAAAATAAACAGGAGTAGCTTTTAATAAATCTATTAAATAATTAAGATGTAAAGATTGGGGAAAAATACATGCCTGAACATGATTAGAGAAATTATTTTTTTTTAAAGATTCTGAAAATAAATTTATATCGTTTAAATTTAAGTTCATTTTCCAATTGGCAGCAATAATCATTCTCTATAACCTCAATTAATTATAAAATTAAACGTTTATAAATCTATATAAATGTTATATTAAATAATTTAAATAATAAAATTTCAGGTATAAAATGTTAAGAGCCCTTAGAAATCAAACTCAGTCAATCTCTTTTAAAATTTTTCTTGTTTTGCTTGTTTGTGGATTTGCTTTATGGGGTGTTGGAGACTTAACTGGAGGAAGTAATTCAAAACCTATTTTAGAGACAAACAACCAAAAAATTACTCTTGAAAGAGCAATAAACGAATTAGACAGAGCAAGATATTCAACTCCATCAAGACCTAGTTTAAAAGAAATATTAGAAAGTCAAGTTTCAAAAAACATCCTTAATAATTTAGAGCAAGAAATTTTATTAAATTCTGAGGGAAAAGATCTTAATTTACATGTTCCAGTTTCAATTATGACCAAAACTATAAGTCAGGAAAATTCTTTTAAAGATCCGTTAGGAAAATTCTCTAAAACTAAATTTGCTCAATCTTTAAAAAACGCTGGTTTATCAGAAAAAAAGTATTTATCAATGCTAAAAACCGAAGTTAATTTGAAACAAATTTCAACTCCATTTGAAGCTAATGATCATTATAACGAAAAAATTATTAAAAAAATTATTGATTGGCAAAATGAGATAAGAACAGTCGATTATGATGTATTTGAATTAATTGACAAAAATAATATTCAAAAACCATCACAAACTATTATTAAAGACTTTTTTGAAAAAAATAAAAATAAATACAAAATTCCTCTAACTAGAAAAATTCAGTTTATTGAGATAAAACCGTCAGATTTTCAAACAAATATAAAAGTTACCGAAGAGCAGTTAAAAGATAAATATAATACTGATAAATCTAATTATATTATAGAAGAAAAAAGAGAAATACTTCAAATTACAACTCAAAATGAAAATGATGCTAAAAAGTTTGTCAATGCAATAAAAAATAATAAAGATTTTGAAGAAGTTGGTAAAAAGCTTTTTAAACTATCAAAAAACGATATAAATCTTGGTCTTTTAAAAAAAGATGATCTACCATCTACAGATAGTGATAAGTTATTTAGTGCTAAATTAAATGAAATTATTGGGCCATTAAAGTCTGATTTTGGTTATAAAGTATTCACAATAAAAAAAATAATACCCAAAACTGAAAAAAAATATTTAGAAGTAAAAAAAGAAATCAAAGATAAATTAATCTATGATTTATCTGTCGAAACTCTATTTGAGAAATTAGATGCTATAGAAGATATGATTGCAGAAGGGTCAAGTATAATTGAAATATCGTCATCTAATATTTTTGATAAAAGGTTACCCCTTAAAAAGATTGATAAAATTTCTAAAAATGGAATGATTTATTCTTTTAACGAAAATATAAAATTCTCCAATCTACCAAGTGTTTTTTTAAAAGAAATTTGGAACACAGATATCAATGACATTAGCGAGATCTTGAATAGTGATAAAGATACTTATGTTTTGTTAAATGTCTTGGAAGAAAATCCTGAAAACATTCCTTCTTATGAAAAAATAAATAAACTTGTTTATAACGATTGGCTAAAGGACGAAATAGTTATCAAATCAAAAGAAAATGCAAAAAAATTGATGCTAAATAAAAATTTTAAATTTACTAATAATGGATCAATCAAACGAAACAGTAAAAAATTAAATAATATTGATGATCAATATCTAATTAACCAGATTTTTGATATTAAAGGTAATGATATTTCTTATATAAATTCTAAAAACAAGGTGTTTGCTATAAAGGTTTTAAAATCTGAAGTAGACAAATACGAGTTTAAAAAAGCTCTTTACGACCAGATTAATTCATCATTTTCAAAAAGTTATTTTAATGATTTTGCTAATTATTATATAAATCATCTTTCTTCAAAACATAACTTAAAAAGAAATTATGAAGAATTAGATAAACTTCTTAAAAGTTCTGAGTAACAACTAATTTTAGAGGATATGTTTTTTTAATAAATTATTACCATCGGAAATAAGATTACTTATGGTAGAGATTTTTTGAAGAAAATGTTCATTTTTACTATTTTTAACGTTTTCATTATTAATAAAATTAATAGCACCCTTAATAGTAAAACCCTCATCGTATAATAATTTTTTAATTAACAGTAAATTTTTTATATCAAGAGATGAGTAATATCTTCTTCCATTAAAAAGCTTATTAGGTTTGGCTAATTTAATTTTTTTTTCCCAAAACCTTAAGACATGAGCTTTAACTCCAATTATTTCAGACGCTTTAGATATTGTATAAAAATTATCTTCTAGATACATTGACTAATTAAATTTTGATTTAAGAATATTTGATGGATTAAATGTAACAACATTTCTTGGTTTTATAGTAGCTTCGATACCAGTTTTGGGATTTCTACCCACTCTTAATTTTTTATGTCTAACTATAAATGTACCAAACGATGAAATTTTAACATCATCGTTATTTTCAAGCTCTGATAATATGATTTCAAAGATTTTTTCAATAAAAAAAGATGAAGAAGAAAAAGGTAATCCCACATTTGAGGACATTTTTTCAATTAAATCATTCCTTGTCCAAGTTTTTTTTGTCATATTTATATATTAATAAAATTATTGAAAGATTAAAGTTATTTTTTTAATAATTTTGGACTTCCTATCCGGACTAGAGAAGCTCCCCAACTTAAGCCACCCCCGATAGCCTGAAAGGCAATTAAATTACCATTAACAATCTTATTAGAAGAAATTGCATTATCTAAGGCAAGAGGAATTGATGCTGCAGAAGTATTGCCATGATCAGAAACTGTTGAAATTATTTTTTGATGGTTTAATTTCATCTTATCCGCAACTCCTAAAATAATTCTTTGATTAGCCTGATGAGGTACAAGCCAATCAATATCTTCTATTGTTTTATTTGACAATCGAAGCGCTTCATTGAGTGAAGAAGATAATTTTTCGACAGCATGCCTAAATACTTCTTTTCCTACCATCTCTATCGATCCAACAGTTTTATTAGTTGACACACCACCGCTTGTTTTTAATAAGTCATAGTAATTGCCATCTGTAAATAAAGCATTAGACAGTATTCCCCAATCCTCTAAATTATATTTTTCTGTTTCATATTTTTGTAAGACGACTGCTCCAGCACCATCACCAAACAAAACAGAAGTTGTTCTATCTGTCCAATTCAAGAGATTTGACATTGAGTCAGCACCAATTACCAAGCAATTTTTATAAAAACTGTCTAACATCATCGACTTGGCAACAGAAATTGCAAAAACAAACCCTGCACATACAGCCTGTACATCAAATGAAACCGCATTTACATTTAATTTTTTTTGAATGAGAGCTGCTGTGGCTGGAAAAGTATTATCGGGAGTAGTTGTTGCTACAATTATCAAATCAATATCGTTTTTATTTAAATTAGCCGATTTGATAGCATTCAAAGCGGCAAAATAAGCTAAATCTGAGGTATTCTCATTTTCAGAAACAAAATATCTATTTTTAATTCCAGATCTTTTAGTAATCCATTCATCTGATGTTTCAATTTTCTTTGATAAATCTTCATTAGAGACTTTTTTTGCAGGCAAATAAGATCCAACACCTGTTAATAATATTGAATTTGAAATGTGAAATCTCCTTAAAAATTATTTTAAAGAAAGCATATTAACTTTGCTTAACTTTTCTTTAAGATCAGAAATGAATTTGTACTCTACCATATCGGCAGCTACACTAATTGCATTTGCAAAGCCATAAGCATCTGTACCACCATGACTTTTAACTGCAATAGCATTTAAACCAAGAAAAACAGCACCATTATATTTTCTAGGGTCCATTTGTTGACGAAAATTTTTTATTGCCTTTCTTGAGAACAAATATCCAATCTTAGAACTTAATGAACTTGTCATAGCTTTTTTAAGATAAGTTGTAACCAAAGTTGCAGTGCCTTCAGCAGTTTTTAGAGCAACGTTACCAGTGAAACCGTCTGCAATAATTACATCTGAATATCCATGAGCTATTTTATCTCCTTCAATAAATCCAGTGTAGTTAATTTTATCTTCCATACTAGATAAAATCAAAGATGCCTCTTTAATATAATCCAAACCTTTTTGTTCTTCTTCACCAATATTCAAGAGTGAAACTTTAGGATTTTTTATTCCCATAATAATATTAGCGAAAGCTTGACCCATAAAAGAAAATTGAACAAGGTTATTTGCATCACAATCAATATTAGCTCCCAAATCTAACATACAACTTTCACCAGTGATCGTAGGGAAATATGCTGCTATAGCTGGTCTTGATATTCCATCAATGGGTCTCAGAAAAATTTTACACATTGCCATCAGAGCGCCGGTATTACCTGCAGAAACTACAGCATCACATAAACCAGATTTAACCTGGTTGATTGCAAGTGCCATAGAGGAATTTTTCCCAGATCTCAATGCAACACTAGGCTTCGCATTAGCTGAAACAATTTCATTGGTATGAACAATACCTGAGTCTTGTAGATTGGGGAATTCACTTATCAAAGAGGAAATTCTATCTTTATTACCTACAAAAGTAAATTTCAGATTTGGATGTCTTATTTTTGATTGAGAAGCCCCATTAATGACAATATCTGGAGCACTATCTCCGCCCATAGCATCCAATGAAATTTTAATTGAGTTTTTCAAAATAAATCCAGAATAATTAAATAAAATAGTAGACTATTATCAATAAGATTTGATTATTGCAAATTAATAAATTTTAATTTACATCTAGTTTATAATCAGGAAATTCAAATTTATTTGTCAGAAGATAATCTTCTGGAATTTCTTCTAATACTTCAAAACATAATTGACAGTAATTGGTCAATAATTGAGGGAAATAATCAGAGTTATCAACATTTCTATAGACATTTTTATTAATATGAATTTTTAAGGTAGAAAAATCGTTTTTTTCTAAACATTGCATATAAAATTTTTGTCTTCCCATATAAGAATTAATCATTTTTTTTATTTTAATATGAACACCTGTATCACCTGCCCCCATTTCTCTAAGAGATAAATCTAAATCCAAAAAGATTTTGTCAAACAAAATTTGAGACAATTTCTGTCCTTTTTCACCTGTTCTGATTAAAAAAAATGTTAAAATAATAGAAAATAGAATTAGAAGATCGAATCTCCCATCTATGGTATCCGGAACCATTAATTTATTATAAAATTGTTTTTGTCTTGAAACTTTTATTATTTTTTCATAGTAACAATCAATCAAATCTCTGTTGTTGTAATTTGATGACGTGTAGGAATTAAAAAATAGCATAAATAATATCTTTAATCTTTTTATTAAATTAACATAGTGTTAGATTTTTAATAGGAATAAAATAAAAATGAATTTTATGAAATACTTTTTGATTTTAATGATGTTTTTTTTGGTTGCTTGTGTTGAAACAAAGCAAATCAACGGTATTAGGTTTAACAAAATTAAAAATTTTAATATTGAAATCGGAAAAACAAGTAAATCTTCCCTTATTAATGAATATGGTCCTCCCTCTTTTGAAAGTCCATTTAAAAAAAGCATAATATATTATACATCACAAAACACAGTATATAAAAATCTATCTGCACCCCAAGTAGAAAAAATGATTTTGTACCAGGTATATCTTGATAAAAATGGCATAGTTACAAAATTTAATAAGTATAATGAAAAAGATATAGTTAATTTAGAGATTATGAACGATGGGAAGGAAAAAAAAGAAAATACGCTTAGAGCTTTATTTAAACAAATGATCAATAACCTACAAAGGCGAAATTTAGAAAACTAAAAATGTAAATATGATTTGTTTTTAGGAAGTTTGGATGTATTTTTAAATTTCAAAAATTTATCCTCATAAGTTTTAAAATCTCCAATATTAGTAAGTTTGATATGGTTTGTTTGTGAGATTTTTTTTAGATATTGTTCTTGATTTGGGTTACATGAAAATAATAACTCATAATCATCTCCACCATAAAGCGCTGCATTTAATAATGAATTATTGCTTATATTTGGAATATTGGGCAGTGGTATTTTATTTAAGTCAAGTTCAACACATAAACCTGAATTCATCGCTAGATGTGTAGTATCTTGAACTAAGCCATCAGAAATATCTATCATAGAATTAGCAACATTGTTAAGTAATAAACCTAAATTTACTCTTGGTTGGGGTATTAAATATTTTTTCTTAGCAATTGATAAAAATTTAGATTTTTTATTAAAATTATCTAATCCAATTTTTGATAGACCTAAAATACCTGATACAAATAATAAATCACCATTTCTAGCGCCCGTTCTAGAAACAAAAGCACCATTTTGTGTTTCACCGAAAATAGATATGGTTATATTTATATGAGAAGGAGAACTAGTTAAATCTCCACCAATTAATTCTAAATTAAATTTTTCTTGATCTTCTTTTAAACCACTCGAAAATCTGGGAATAAAAAAACTTACCTTTTCCTTTGGTATACTTAAAGAAAGGTTATAAAAAATAGGTTTAGCCCCCATTGATGCCATATCAGATAAATTTACTCTTAAACTTTTTTTTGCAATATCTGAAGGATTTTCTGTTCCTATAAAATGCACACCTTCAACTAATGTATCTGTACTTATAATAAGGTCTTTATTAGAATTTTGCCTGAAAACAGCTGCATCATCTTTTAAGTTTCTTCCAATATTTCCAGTTAAAGGTTTGAAATATTTATTAATATAATCAAATTCATTCATTTTTTATTTAGATATTTTTTCTAATATTGCGTTTGTAAAACTTGGATTTCCTCCAAAAGCAGTCATTATGCTAACATATTCATTGATTATAGTTACTTTTTTGAAATTATTTTCAAAAACGAGTTCATATGTAGCAGACCTTAAGATAATTTTTTCAGTTAAACTTAATCTATCAAAAGACCAATTGGTTGATAAATGATCGGAAATTAAGTTATCTATTTCATCTTTGTTTTTTAAAACACCAAATATAATAGATTTAAAAAGATCTATATCAATTTCTTTTATGTTCAATTTTTTTAAAATAAAAAATAAATAATTATCTAAAAAAGTATTAATTATAAAGTTAATATCATTATTCTCAAAAACTAAACCATATAAAACTTGAGTGGAACAAATCCGAGAACCCGTTTTTTTTCTGATTGAGTTGTGTCTTACATTAGACTTTTTAATGCATTTATTCATAAACAAAATTTTGTTTAATATCTAATAATGACAGACAAGCCGAAGCTGCTCCTCCTCCCTTATCAAGTCCGAGGGGGTCTGATCTTTTCAGAGCTTGTTCTTTATTTTCAACAGTAAGAATTCCATTTCCAATTGGTAAAGAATATTTTAATGATAATTCAGTTAAAGCTCTAGCAGATTCGTTTGAAACAATTTCAAAATGATAAGTTTCACCTCTAATTATACAACCGAGAGCCACAAAACCATCAAAGGATTTATGAGATATTTTATCATGAACAAGCTTAATAGCTGGCCCAATCTCCAAAGCTCCTGGTACAAAAAGGGTTTCATACTCAATAGATTTAGAGTTTAAAAAGTTGGAAGCTCCTTTAATTAGATTATTAGTTATTTCTGCATAATAAGGAGAGCAAACTAAAAGAATTTTATTTTTTCGAGTTGTCAATTTATTTTTTCCCACCCCTTAATTGTTAACCCAAAACCGGTAAGACCTATTGCAGAGGCTTTTTTATTAGATAAAACAGTCATATTCTTTACACCTAAGTCAGATAAAATTTGAGCACCGACACCGTAATCTCTAATGTTATTTTTTTGAGATATAATATCTGGTTTGGATAATTTATTAGATATAGATATTTTATTTTCATCTCTAATTAAAATTATTATTCCATTTTTGTTTTCTGAAATTTTATTCATTGCTTTAGATAATTCTGATCCACTTCTATCACTAGATTGATCACCCAACACATCTGAAAAAAGGTCTAATGCATGTACCCTTACAAGAATTGTATCATTGCTATCTATAATTCCTTTGACTAAAGCAATGTGCTCAGAGTTATCAATTATATTTTTAAAAAAAATAACTCTCCAATCACCCCCAAATTTACTATCCAAGACAGCTTCAGAAACCCTCTTTACATACACTTCGTTTTTTCTTCGAAAAGAAATTAAATCTGCAATTGAAGCAATTTTAATATTATGTTTTTTTGAAAACTTAATAAGATCAGGCATTCTTGCCATTTCACCATTATCCTTCATTATTTCACAAATAACTCCAGAGGGATTTGAATTAGCTAATCTTGCAATATCAACTACTGCTTCGGTATGACCTGCTCTAATTAGAGAACCTCCATCTTTAGCTATAAGAGGAAAAACGTGACCAGGTGTGGTTATATCATTTTTTGAAGAATTTACATTTATTGCAGTTTTAATAGTCAAAGACCTATCTGCAGCAGATATACCTGTACTTACGCCTTCAGTCGCTTCTATAGAAACTGTGAATGCAGTTTCAAATCTACCTTCATTTCTTCTTTCCATAAGTGACAAGCCTAATTTATCTGACTGGTTACGGGTTAGAGATAAACAAATTAACCCTCTACCATATTTTGCCATAAAATTAATAGCCTCAGGAGAAGCATGTTCACCTAAAACACATAAATCACCTTCATTCTCTCTATTTTCATCATCAACTAAAATGAATATTTTACCTTCTGAGGCATCCTTTATAACTTCCTCAATAGTAGACAAACTCATTTAAAAACTCCAAAATTTATAAAAAATTAGTTACTTAAATTAATTCTTTCTAAATATCTTGCCAAGATATCTATTTCCACATTAACAATCGTATCTAATTTATAATATTTAAAACTAGTATTATCCCAAGTAAATGGAACTATATTAACTGAAAAGCTTTCTTCTAATATTTCATTAACTGTTAAAGAAACACCATCAATTGAAACAGACCCCTTAGCAGCAAAATATTTCATAAATTTTATATTTACTAAAAAAACTACCTTAAAAGAACCATTGATTTTTTTAATCTCTTTTACTTTAGCAGTAGTATCAACATGTCCATAAACAAAATGACCACCTATTTCATCACCCACTTTTAATGATTTCTCTAGATTAATGAAATCTCCAATCTTCCAATTATTAAAATTAGTTTTTGAGACAGTTTCGTCACTTACGTCAAAAAATAAAGTTGTTTCATTTTTTTTTTTAAGAGTAAGACATATACCTGAACATGATATTGAAGCACCAATTAGCAAACCATCAAAATCAGGAGAATATTTATTGTTTTCAACTTTCACTGAAAGTTCCCAATCATTAGGATGAGTAATATTTTCAATTTTACCTAAATGACTAATTATACCAGTAAACATTTTTTAAGCCTCATTTGAATGATTACGTATTTCTAAAACATCATCATCAAGTGCTCTTAAAAACGATATTTTATAATTTTTAAGTTTTTCAATAGAACTATTCTTTAAATCATTGATAAAAGGAAGTCCATCATTTCCAATAATTTTACCTGAACGATATATTATTAAACTATCAATAAGATTTAAGGATAATAAAATCGTGCTTAGTTTTGCACCTACTTCAATCAACAGATTATTAATACCCTTAGAAGCAAGATCACTAAAAATAAAATTAAAATAATCTTTATTGTTAAGATTTTTATTAACTATTATTGTGCTCAAATTTTTAGTTTTATCACTGCCATGATGTAAGTCATCAACTGAATATATATATATTTTATTTTTAAAATTATTTTGGAAAATTTTATAATTCTTATTTATTTTTAAATATCTATCCAATATTACAATATCTGGAGATCTTCTTTCCATACCCTCAAGTCTACAATTTAAGAGAGGATTATCAGATATAATTGTAGAACTTGATGTTAAGATAGCATCATGTTGCGCTCTTAAAAGATGTGTAGAACGTCTACTTAATTCATTAGTAATCCATTTAGATTTTTTATTTTTGAGAGCTATTTTCCCATCTAATGAACAAGCAATTTTTAATGTTACAAATGGCTTATTTTTTTTTATTCTAGAAAAAAAACCCTTATAAAGATGATAAGCTTCTCTTTCAAAAAACTGCTCGTAAACTTTTATTCCATTTTTTTTTAAATAATCAATGCCATTACCATTTGTTCTTGGATCTGGATCCATACAACATATAAAAACTTCGGAGATACCAGTTTCAGTTATTAACTCTGCACAAGATTTTCCAAGTTTACTTTTATGTGCACAAGGCTCAAGAGTTAAATACATCTTAGCATTTTCTAATAAACTTTTATCTTCTACCTTATTTAAAGCATTTTCTTCAGCGTGAGGCCGGCCTTCTGGTGATGTTCTTCCAGATGAGATTAATATATTATTCTTTACAATAACACAGCCTACAGGAGGGTTTTTTTTAGTTATCCCAAGAGATCGTGAAGCTTCTAGTATCGCAAGATTAATCCATTTTTGATGATTATTTGCCATGTTTGAATAAAATTTAATAAAAACTAATCATTAATTTCTTTTTCAACAAATTTTTCAAAATCCTTTGCTTCTCTAAAATTTCTATATACAGATGCATATCTTATGTAAGCAACATTATCAATTTCAGCAAGTGCATTCATAACTAATTCACCTATCAGTTTTGACTGGACATCAGTATCACCATTTGATTCTAATTGTCTAACAATACCGTTAACTGCCCTCTCAATATCGTCATCATTAATCTGTCTTTTTCTTAACGCCATCATCATTGATTTCATTAACTTGTCTCTATCAAATGGTATCTTTTTTCCATTCCTTTTTATAACTGATAAGTCTCGAAGTTGAATTCTTTCAAAGGTAGTAAAACGAGAGCCACAACTTGAACATAATCTTCTTCTTCTGATGGTTGCTCCATCATCACTGGCTCTAGAGTCTTTAACTTGGGTGTCCTCTTTACCACAAAATGGACATCTCATTACTTACTCCTCGTATTAATAAATTGGAAATTTTGAACAAAGTTTTTTTACATTTTCAAAAACAGATTTCTCACATTCCTGGTTTGACTCACCATTATCGAAAGCATCTAAAACGTCTGCTATAAAATTACCAATTAAAGCAAATTCTTTAGATGAAAAGCCTCTAGTTGTTGCTGCGGCAGAACCAAATCGAATACCTGATGTAATTGTAGGTGGCAGTGGATCAAATGGAATTCCATTTTTATTACATGTTAGACCTGCGTTTTCTAGCGCAATTTCAGCGTTTGCTCCTGTAATATTTTGTTTTTTTAAACTTAATAGAACTATATGATTATCAGTACCTCCTGAAATTACTTCATAACCTCTATCAATTAAGGTATTAGAAAGACATTGAGCATTCAAAACTACATTTTTAATATAGACTTTAAATTCATCTGTTAGAGCTTCACCAAAACCAGCAGCTTTACCCGCTATAACATGCATTAATGGCCCCCCTTGAAGACCTGGAAATACTGCGGAATTTATTTTTTTAAATAAAACCTCATTATTAGTTAATATCATGCCGCCTCTACCTGATCTTAACGTCTTATGGGTAGTTGTTGTTACTATATCTGCATAATCAATAGGATTTGGGTGAGCGCCACCTGCAACTAAACCAGAAAAATGAGCCATATCAACTAAAAGAAATGCATTAACTTTATTGGCAATTTCTCTAAATTTTTTAAAATCAATTATCCTAGAATAAGCAGAACCTCCGGCAATTATTAATTTAGGTTTATGTTCAAGAGATAATTTTTCAATTTCTTCAAAATCAATTAATGAATTGTCCTTCCTTACTCCATATTGAATAGCGTTAAACCATTTACCAGATAGGTTTGGTTTAGCCCCATGAGTAAGGTGGCCACCGGCAGCTAAACTCATACCAAGAACTGTATCGCCTGGTTTAAGCAAACTCAAAAATACTGCTTGATTAGCTTGTGCTCCCGAATGAGGTTGAACATTAACAAAATTTGCATTAAACAATTCTTTTGCCCTATTTATTGCTAACTGTTCTACCTCGTCAACAAACTCACACCCACCATAATATCTTTTTCCAGGTAAACCTTCCGCATATTTATTTGTTAGAACAGATCCTTGCGCTTGCAATACAGATCTAGAAACGATATTTTCAGAAGCAATTAGTTCAATCTGGTTTTGTTGTCTTTCCAACTCTTTATTAATGATATTAGACAAAAAAGGATCATATTCTTTTATATCTTTATTAAAAAAACCTTCTTTGTAATACATTATAAACCTCTTATTCCTTAATTATATTTTATTGACACGTAGGCTATGTCTACCAGCCTCAAAATCAGTTTTCAAAAATTCTTCAACAATATTCAGAGCCAGATCTTCCCCTAAAATCCTTCCACCAAGTGCTAGTACATTGGCGTCATTATGTTTCCTACTTTTTGAAGCCATTTCAACTGAAGTACACAAAGCGGCTCTAATATGTTTAAATCTATTTGCAGCCATAGATATACCTATCCCAGTACCACAAAATAAAATACCACCCGCATTTTTATTAACTTTTAACTTATCAGATAGTATTTTTGCAAAATCTGGGTAATCAACTGGATCAAGTGAATTACACCCCACATCTTCTACTTCAAAATTTTTATTAATTAAAAAATCTTTTACTGTTTCCTTCAAACTAAAACCGCCATGATCTGAAGATAAAACAATTTTTTCAAACATAAGACATACCAAAAATTAATATAATTTAAATAACTCAGATAGTAATAAACTTCAATTTTAAAGTTTAATTTTTTGTAATAATAAAAGTTACTATTTAGAGTTCATAATTAAATTGAATAAAATATTCTTATTTATAATCCAATATATAAACATTGTTGGAAAAAAAGACAAAAAGAAAGAAATTAGAAATTTTAATTTTAAATTTGGTTTGTCGGGTGCAGATTTAGCGTTACCTAAAACCTTGGGTTCTGATATTTTTACACCAAATGGAAGAGACATAAAAAACATAATTAACCAAACCATTAGAAAAACCAAAAACAAAGAAATTAAACTCATGCTCACTCTCTAAATTCTATTAATATGAATATCTATAATGGGTCTTTTAGAAAAAGAGGATTTAAATTCTCGTTTAACTAATTTTAAAATTTGATTAGAAAGATCGTTATCTAAATTATCTGAATTAAAGTTTTCATTCTCTATTAAATTTTCAATTTTTATGGCAGTATCAGCTAAAACTGATGAAACACTTCTCTCATTGGAAACCCCAGTTTGTGAAATTTGAGGTGAAATCAATAAATCTCCATACTCATTCAGAACAACAGAAACAGATACAAATCCATTCCACAATCCATGTCTTCTGGAAACAAATCTTTCATCATCAATGGGAACAATTTCTCCAGCATCATAAACATGTGTGGTAAAATCGATATTGGATACCACACCGTAAGATTTTTCATTTAAGTTAATAAATTCACCATTTTTAGGCTTGATAACTATAGGCACTTGACACTCATTAGCAAGTTTTGCGTGAGCCTCTATATGTTCTCTTGTACCATGAACAGGAATAGATATTTTTGGTTTTATAAATGAATACATGTCAACCAATTCATCTCTAGAGGGATGACCAGATACGTGAACATTCTTATCATTATCGGTAACTACTTCTACACCATTTTCTAGAAACCTATTTTGAACTTTAGATATTGCATTTTCATTTCCAGGAATTTGTCTACTTGAAAAAATAACAGTATCCCCTTTTGTTAATTGAATGTGTTTGTCTAAACATTTTGAAATTCTTGAAAGTGCTGAATTTGGTTCACCTTGTGATCCAGTGCAAATAATAAGGAGATTTGATTTTGGTATTAAATTAATATCTCTTAATGATACTAAATCAGGAATATTATCCAAGAAACCAACTTCTTTAGCCGCATCAATCGCTCTTAATAATGCTCTTCCGATAATCACGACTGACCTATTAGTTTTTGTGGCTATATCCAATAAAGATTTAATTCGGCTAATATTTGATGAAAAACATGTTGTAAGAACTATATTTTTTTTATTTTTAATTTCATCAAATAAGCCATTATAAGCATATAATTCTGAAGGCGTCCTTCCATCAACTAATGCATTAGTTGAATCACAAACCATTGCCAAGATACCATCACTACCTATTGTTCTAAAATCTTGAAAGTTGATTTTCTCACCCAAATTTGATGAATGTTCAAATTTCCAATCACCTGAATGAAAAATTTTTCCTTTTGGAGTAGAAATTAAAATTGATATTGGATCAGGAATTGAATGAGATGTACCTATTGCTTTTACAACAAAGTCACCAATTTCTATTTCTTGATTAACTTTTATAATATTTAACTCTAAGTTATTCTTTTTACTATTCTCATTTAGTTTTCTTTTTAATAAGGCAATGGTAAAAGCACTACCCCAGATTGGACAATTAATATATTCTGCAAAATATGGTATTGCTCCAATATGATCTTCATGACCATGTGTTAAAAAAATACCTAAGAACTTATCTCCTAAAGATTTAATAAAGTTAAAATCAGGTAATAAAACATCAATGCCTAAGTCAGTTTCATCTGGAAAAGAAATACCTAAGTCTACAAGAATCCACTTGTCATTAAAATGATATAAATTTGCATTCATACCAATTTCTTCAGACCCACCAACCGGAAGAAAAATTAAGTCAGATTTATTAAAATTCATAAAAGTACCAACATTATTTTAAACTTTTATTTTTTAAATATAAATGAACTAATCCTATTAGGGTAAGATCATCTATGATCATATCTATACAATTAAGAGATTTTTTGAACAAATGACTTAAACCTCCAGTTGCTATGACCCTATGATTTATAAACTTTTCATTTTTTTTGATTTTTTGAATTAAACCCTCAATCATAGAAACATAACCCCAAAAAATTCCAGACTCCATGGCGTTAACAGTGTTTTTACCTATGACAGAATTATTTTCTGATAAAGGCTTGAGGGAGACCCTGGGAAGACGGGCAGCTGCCATATAAAGTGCTTCTAATGATAAATTTACTCCAGGAGCAATTATACCGCCATTGTAACTTCCATCTTCACCAACAACATCGAATGTTGTAGCAGTACCAAAGTCAATAATAATTGCTGGTGAGTAGCCTAATTTTTCAGCAGCATAAGAATTCACAAGTCGATCTGCTCCAGCCTCTTTTGGATTATCTATATTAACTTTAAGACCTAAATCAATACCATCTTCCCCAACAACAAGAGCTGGTAATTTAAAATATTTTTTAACAAATGATTTTATATTAAACAAAGTTTCTGGAACAACTGATGCGATACAAATAGCTGTAATATCTGCAGGTTTAAAGTTTGATAAACTTAACATTTGTAAAAACCATGGATAATACATGTCAGCTGTTCTTTTACTATCATTATTTATCCTCCAAGAACCACATTGAACAATGTTATTTTGATAAGAATATAGAGCAAAAACTGTATTTGTATTTCCACAGTCAATTACTAATATCATGACATACCTTCGTTGGTTAAATGATAACTATCAATCGAATTATACTCGAGAACACCCGAAGCAGAATCTATCATCATAGTACCTTTATCTCCTAACCCCAAAAGAATACCAGATAAAGTGTTATTATTAGAGTTAAGATTTATAGTTATATCTTTTGTTCTATATTTTAAAAAATTGTTGATTTTTTCTTTAAAGAAAATAAATTTTTTTTCATTCCAAATTTGATAATTAAAGAAGAATCGGTCTAAAATTTTATAAGCAATTTCTTTAAGTGATAAATTTAAATTAGTATAATCATTAACTTTTGTTGTTTTCCATTTTTCCTCATTTACAGGTGTGTTTTTTACATTCAGACCAATCCCTGCAATTATAAAATCATGAGAAGATTCCAAAAGGATGCCGGCTATTTTTTTATTATCTACTAATATGTCATTAGGCCATTTTAATTCTATTAGATTTTGATTAATACCAAACTTTAATAAAACTTCAATTACAGAAAAAGCAACAATCAAAGATAATTGTTGCCAATTTTTTTTTTCATTTTTTGGTCTTATTATCGTTGATAAAAATAAATTCCCTTTTAAGGAAGTCCATTTATTATCATTTCTACCCCTACCCTTTGTTTGAGAGTAAGATAAGAAAGAAACACCTTCTTCAAGACCATCTTGAGCACCTTGGAAAGCTAGATCATTCGTACTTGAACAAGTAATAAGTGTTTTTAGATTTATATTTACCAAATAATACTCAAAACCTGTAAAGCCATTAATTTTGTATAGGGTTTTTGTTAGTCAATTAACCACCAAAATCATCTAGCATGATATCTTCTCTATCAACGCCTAAGTCAAGAAGCATATTAATAACTGATTGATTCATCATAGGTGGTCCACACATATAAAATTCACAGTCTTCTGGTGCTGGATGGTCTTTAAGATATTGTTCATATAACACATTATGAATAAAGCCAGTGTACCCTTCCCACTTATCTTCAGGCATAGCGTCTGACAAAGCAACATGCCATGAAAAATTAGGATTTTCTTTAGCTAATTTATCAAAATCTTCAACATAAAACATTTCCTTTTTAGATCTTGCTCCATACCAAAAAGTGATTTTTCTTTTAGTTTTAATTCTATTAAATTGATCAAACAAATGACTTCTCATTGGCGCCATACCTGCACCACCACCGATAAAAACCATTTCTTTTTCAGTTTCTCTGGCAAAAAATTCACCAAAGGGACCGGATATCACTACTTCATCACCAGGTTTTAAATTGAAAATATAAGAGGACATTTTTCCGGCGGGAATACCTGTTGATCCTGGTGGCGGCGAAGCAATCCTAACGTTTAACATTACAATACCTTTTTCAACAGGACAGTTAGCCATAGAGTATGCTCTTTCTATGGGTTCATTACTCTCAGCATTAAAATCCCAAATTTTAAACCTGTCCCAATCTTCATGGTATTCCTTAGCAACATCAAAATCTCTATATGACAATGAATATTTAGGTGCTTCAATTTGTATATAACCACCTGCACGAAAATTGACATCTTCACCTTCTGGTAATTCTAATATCAGTTCCTTGATAAAGGTAGCTACATTATCGTTACTTCTTACTTTACATCGCCACTTTTTTACGCCAAAGACCTCTTCCGGCACTTCTATTTCCATATCTTGTTTGACAGCAACTTGACATGAAAGTCTGTCACCACAACTAGCCTCTCTTTTGTTTATGTGTGATTGTTCTGTTGGTAATATTGCACCTCCACCTGAATGCACTTTTACCTTACATTGAGCACAAGTACCACCACCTCCACAAGCAGAAGGAACAAAGAGTTTTTCTGCTGCTAATGTTTGTAAAAGCTTACCACCAGCAGGTACTTTAACCTTTTTTTCTCCATTAATAGTGATATTAACGTCACCTGAAGACACAAGTCTACTTCTAGCAAATACAATTATTGATACTAGAGTTAGTACGATCATCGTAAATAGAGTTATGCCAAGAACAAAAGTATCCATTAAAAAAATCCTTATAATTTAACACCTGAAAAACACATAAAAGCCATAGCCATCAATCCTGCCGTTATAAAAGTAATACCCAATCCTTGAAGGCCATCAGGAATATCACTATACTTTAACTTTTCTCTTACTCCAGCCATTGTAGCAATAGCTAAAGCCCAACCAAATCCAGAGGCAATGCCATATGTGGTAGCTTCTGCAAAATTATAATCTCGTTCAACCATAAACAAAGAACCACCTAAAATAGCACAATTAACTGTAATTAAAGGTAAAAATATTCCTAATGCATTATAAAGAGGAGGAAAGTACTTATCTAATACCATTTCTAAAATTTGTACAAGAGCTGCAATTACACCAATATATGAAATAAGACCTAAGAAAGTTAAATCCACTTCTGGAAAACCGGCCCATGCAAGAGCTCCTGGCTTTAATAAATAAGTTAATATAATGTTGTTAGCAGGCACAGTAATAGATTGAACAATCATTACAGAAATACCAAGACCAATTGCCGTTGATATTTTTTTTGATACAGCTATGAATGTACACATTCCTAAAAAGAAAGATAAAGCAAGATTTTCAACAAAAATAGCTTTAACTGCTAATGAAATTAGAGCTTCCATTAGTGTGCCTCTAGAGATTGAATTTTATATTCACGGGCTTCAACTTGAGATTTCTTCCATGTTCGCACACCCCAAATTAAGAAACCAATAATAAAAAAAGCAGAAGGTGGTAGTAATAACAAACCATTAGGTACGTACCATCCCCCGTTATTTACAGGGTCTAATATTGTAATGCCAAATAGTGAACCGGAACCAAATAATTCACGAACTACACCTACACACATCAAAAGAAGGCTATACCCCAAACCATTTCCAACACCATCAATAAAAGAATCAAATGGTTTATTTTTCATTGCGAAAGCTTCTGCTCGCCCCATTACAATACAATTGGTTATAATTAGGCCAACAAAAACAGATAATGTCTTTGATATTTCATAAGCAAATGCTTTGATGATTTGATCAACCAAAATAACTAAAGAAGCAATTATAGTCATTTGAACAATAATTCTAATTGAATTAGGAATATAGTGTCTTAGAAATGATATAAATAAAGAGGAAAAACCAGTAACAGCTATAAAT
>Ga0255777_10001427_pt1 | contig 22541 bp, 1 predicted proteins | sample 101ome_15_FD_179975 | JGI IMG/M metagenome (GOLD analysis project Ga0255777, IMG submission 179975) | Coastal salt marsh microbial communities from the Groves Creek Marsh, Skidaway Island, Georgia - 101402AT metaG (version 2) | ecosystem: Environmental > Aquatic > Marine > Intertidal zone > Salt... | reverse complement strand
AGTGTCTTGTTTTGAATTAAGTGCGGTTTGAAGCCCTGCTGTTTTTGCGATAGTAAGACCTCCGTCTGCGATAGTGTCTTGTTTGTTAGCAAGTTGTGTATATAATCCACTAATGTCTCCTAATGAAAGATCATTTGTGGTAATAGTGTCTTGTTTGTTAGCAAGTTGTGTGTATAAACCACTAATGTCCCCTAATGAAAGGTCATTTGTGGTAATAGTTGCTTGTTTTGCGTCGAGTGCGGTTTGAAGTCCACTTGTTTTTGCGATAGTAAGACCTCCGTCTGCGATGGTGTCTTGTTTATTAGCAAGTTGCGTATATAGTCCACTAATATCTCCTAAAGAAAGATCGTTTGTGGTAATAGTTGCTTGTTTTGCGTCAAGTGCTGTTTGAAGTCCACTTGTTTTTGCGATAGTAAGACCTCCGTCTGCGATGGTGTCTTGTTTATTAGCAAGTTGGGTGTATAGACCACTAATATCTCCTAAGGAAAGGTCATTTGTGGTAATAGTGTCTTGTTTTGAGTTAAGTGCTGTTTGCAGTCCACTTGTTTTTGCGATAGTAAGGTCACCGTCTGCGATATTATCTTGTTTGTCGTCAAGTGCAGTTTGTAATCCACTTGTTTTTGCGATGGTAAGGTCACCGTCTGCGATATTATCTTGTTTGCTATCAAGCTGCGTGTATAATCCACTAATATCTCCTAATGAAAGGTCGTTTGTAGTAATAGTTGCTTGTTTGGAGTCAAGTGCTGTCTGTAGTCCACTTGTTTTTGCAATAGTAAGGTCACCGTCTGCGATATTATCTTGTTTGCTATCAAGCTGCGTGTATAATCCACTAACATCTCCTAATGAAAGGTCATTTGTTGTAATAGTTGCTTGTTTGGAGTCGAGTGTAGTTTGTAATCCACTGGTTTTTGCTATGGTAAGGTCCCCATCGGCGATTGTGTCTTGCTTACTGTTGAGTTGCGTGTATAAACCACTAATATCTCCTAAGGAAAGATCGTTTGTAGTAATAGTTGCTTGTTTTGCATCGAGTGCCGTTTGTAATCCACTGGTTTTTGCTATGGTAAGGTCCCCATCGGCGATTGTGTCTTGCTTACTGTCGAGTTGCGTGTATAAACCACTAATATCTCCTAAGGAAAGATCGTTTGTAGTAATAGTTGCTTGTTTGGAGTCGAGTGCTGTTTGTAATCCACTTGTTTTTGCAATAGTAAGATCTCCATCAGCAATTGTGTTTTGTTTGCTGTTGAGTTGCGTATATAATCCACTAATATCTCCTAAGGAAAGATCGTTTGTAGTAATAGTTGCTTGTTTGGAGTCGAGTGCTGTTTGAAGTCCACTAGTTTTTGCAATAGTAAGATCGCCATCTCCGATGGTATCTTGTTTGCTGTTGAGTTGGGTATATAAACCACTAATATCTCCTAAAGAAAGGTCGTTAGTAGAAATTGAATCTTGTTTTGTAGAAAGGTCACTTTGTATAGTGCCTAATATATTTGTGACATTTGTAGCAAAATTGGCAGAGTTATCAAGAGCATCCGCCAATTCTTTTAATGTATCCAGTGCGGTAGGCACATCTTCGCCAATTAAATCTCTCCCTTGTATAAAAATAGCACTTACATCAATTACATTAAAACTTGCATCATTTGCGGATAAATCACCATGCACTTTTAAATTGTTAAGAGATATATCGGTTGTTTGGTCAATATTTGTAGAAGCAGTTTCAGAAGGTGTAAATAATATACCATTATGGTAAATACTACCGTTTAAACTAAGGTCTCCTACTATTTCTAAACGAGTAGTAGGATCAGCAATTCCTAAACCAATATTACCACTAGTATCGATTGCCATTCGTAACTGTCTATTATTACTTGAATCCAATCCATAAAAATTCAAGTTTTTCATTTTATATAAATAATTCACATATAAAATGAAAAATTACAATTAATTAATTAATCCCTAAATAATTCTTTATAAATTGTATGTCATTTTTTAAACTGTTATTTTCATTTAGAACATCATTGAGTTGTTTATTCATGTCTTTATTTATGAGTTTTAAACTTTCTATTTCTTGTTGTTGTTGTTCTACTATCAATTTCTGATTATTGATTATGGAACACAATTCCTGTGTTGCAGCAATGTGTGTGCAGAAAATACTATTATAATCTACCCCAAGTGGTTCCATAGCATTATTATTTTTCACAGTATATTTTAATTCGGGTATTAACTGTAAATCTTGTGCTATAATACCAGTTTCTTTTGTATAATCTTCGTTTTCTATCAATACATTTCCATTTGTATTAATTGGTATTCCTTTCGAGTTTACTTGAAAGTTGTGTGAAATATCATACATTGTTTTTGTTTTGAAATATTGTTTTGGTGTCAGTTTCATGATCGACTCTAATGGTGTTGTAGGAATAATTTCATTGTGTTTTAAACGATCGTCTGATGATAATATATTACCACTTGCTTTCACGGTTCCAGAAAATACTCCATTACCACTAACATCTAATGAAGGTGCAGAATAAGAAAAAGAATCGCCTGTTGTGGTAGGTCCCGTAACGGTTGGGTTTGAATCCGATTTAGAATGTATGGTTGTCAACGTATATGTAATATTATTCATAGTAATTCTAGGGTTTGTAATATAATGTGTGTTAGCGTTCCATTCTCCAAATCCCCATTTTCCGTATGGCTTGGTAACAAAGTTATCGCTCCAAGTAATACTTCCAGCTAGAACTCCGTTAAAATATAACTTAATGTTATCGGTGATTCTTGTATATTCATATTTAACAGTAACTGTATTTTGCGTTAAATAATTTAAGGTTACCGTAGGGGATGATGATGTAGATGATTCTTGATAGTAGTTCGTATTGTTTTGTCTTCCTCCCCAATATCGTAATGTGACTGCAGAAGTCCAATATATAGCAGCATACATAAAATAAGTAGTCTGACCAAAATTATCTGAAGTTAGTTCCGTTCCAGGCCCTTCGAAAAATACACCAAAATGTGCGTAGTTGGCACTAGACCCTCTCGTCATTGTATGTTCGTATTCAATTATGAAATCGGAGCCTTCTGGAACATATCCCCCATTATTACCACTTGTATTAAATAAAACCCAATTATTATAGGTTCTATTATCTGTAAATGTCATGCTATATTCATTACCATTAGATACTACTGAGTTCTGCAATGACGAATTATCTTTATCAACTGTCATAATACCATCAACCTTTAAATCGCCACTAATATCTAAATTATTAACGGATAAATCTGTATTTGAATTAGAATTAATAGTTGATCCCGATGTAGATGTTATGGTGCCTGGTTTCCATACTCCACTAGCATCATTCCATATTAATGCTTGACCGTTACTAATGTTTGAGTATGATATGTCAACATCACTAAGATCTGTTATAGATGATTCGGTTATGTCTGTGCTACCACCTCCACTGGCCGATATTGTATTGTCTGTGATTGTTATATTTGTTCCTGCTGTTAAAATAGCTTGCTTTCCAGCTATATCCGTTTCAATCGTGCTGAGTCGGGTGGTAACATTACTACCTTCGATAAAAATGGCACTTACATCAATTACATTAAAACTAGCATCATTGGCAGAAATATCTCCAGTCACATTTATTGTAGACGCATCAATCGTATTAAAACTAATATCAGTGCCGTTTATGGTATCTAATAAACCATTATCATCATTAATATCATCTGGTAAAAATATTTCATCTACTCGAAGAGGTCTACCTTTTGCGATTGAATACGCTTCCCAATCAGCAAGTGTAAATGAAGAAGCAGGAGTGTCGGGAGACTTTCCCAAAATTGCAATCGCATCACTAATTGAAGCGCCTGATATAGCATTTAACCCACTTGGTAGCGCATCTTTTTGCAGTTTTCTAAATTTCATTTTTCCATCTGAAACTTCTATTTTATGGTCTTCTCCTAACCATAGTGAATTGTTGGATAAATATAAATGGCGAATTTTATATTCTGCACTACCCAAATCATATGTAGAATTGGTAATGGGAATAATATGTCCTCCTAAAGAAATTTGATTATTGCTTTTATTAGTTGCTAATACGCCGCTAATATCTACATTATTAAAACTAATATCACTTGCATAACTAACAGTATTGGTTACATTTAACACTTGTCCGGACAATTCTCCTATTGATTTTATTTTAACTCGAGGCTTAATTAAAGTATTTGTTACTGTAGTATTTGAACCTAACTCTCCATATTGATTTGCGTGAAATCTAACATTATAAGAAGTTCCATAAGCAATCACTCTTAATTTAACTGTTTTACCAGAACTCCACGACGCAAGTGTTCCATTGCTGATACTATCTGTTCCATTTATCTCTATTATTCCTCTATATAAAATACTTTCTCCGTAGTTAAGCGTATCGTCGCCCCATGCTTGCATTTGACTATCTACAGAAGAACCATCTATAGTCATTTGTATTAAAATAAGACCGCGTTTGTTATTTGTGTCCGTTGAATCATCTTTATCCATAGACATATTTATATGATAATCAAAAATTACTTGTTTCGCACCTTGTGGTGGCGTATAAGTAATTGAAGTTCCTGATATATCAGTATAACTTGTTGTGCTAATTTGAGTAGCCGTTACATTTTCTAATGTATAAGTGCCGCTTTCTACTGTTATAGTTCTACCATCGCATATTCCTGCGAGAGTTTCTAATACTTGACCTTGCTTAGTTGGAGTTGAGGAAATATCGGTAGAAGTATTTCCAGTGTATGATATTGTATTATTTACAATAGATATATCTGTTCCAGCAATTAATGTATCTTGCTTACTGTCGAGTTGTGTATATAATCCACTAATATCTTCTACGGACGCCACTGTTCCCGAGTTCCATACCCCACTAGCATCGTTCCATATTAATACTTGTCCGTCACTAATATCATTATATGATATGTCAACATCACTAAGATCTGTTATAGATGATTCGGTTATGTCTGCGCTACCACCTCCACTACCACCGCTTGCCGATATTGTGTTTCCTGTAATTGTTATATTTGTTCCAGCAATTAATGTATCTTGCTTACTTTCGAGTTGTGTGTATAAGCCACTAATATCTCCTAGTGAAAGATCGTTTGTTGAAATGGTGTCTTGTTTACTGGCTAAATCACTTTCAATTGTACTGAGTCTGGTAGTAACATTTGCAGCAAAGTTTGCAGAACTGTCTAACGCATCTGCTAATTCTTTAAGTGTATCCATCGCTTCAGATACTCCAGACCCAACTAAATCTCTTCCTTGCACTAAAATAGCACTTACATCAATAACATTAAAACTAGCGTCATTGGCAGAAAGATCACCATGAACTTTTAAATTGTTAAGAGAAACATCTACTGATTCAGTAATAGTTGATTGTTTACTATTTAAAGAAGTCGATATATTGCTACCTTCGATAAAAATGGTATCCGCATCAATAACATTAAAACTAGCATCATTGGCAGAAAGATCACCATGAACTTTTAAATTGTTAACAGATATATTATTTAAACCACTAGTTGACTTACTATATGCGGTATTCCCCATATATGAATGAGAACTACATTGATAATATAATATTTGAGGTGTACTAGAGGTTACTGAAATTTCCACATAAGCGGTTGAATCAACGCCCGGTGTCCCTGAAACAGTTACATTTGTAGTAAATTGTGTTGTTTTGTCTTCATCTAAATAAAATCGTAAAGGATGTCCTGTATTTGTTGAATCGGTTTGTATGAAGCGATATTTTTTACCTAATGTAAAATGCAAGTAAGGTGTTTCGATATTATCGATAAAAAAAGCACTTGAACTTCCACTACTATTTGCGGCATCAGATGTTTTTGTTCCAACAGTTACTATGTTTTCAACCAATTTTGTATGTTCTATTCGGCTTTGTATGGAATATGGATTTAAACTACTGTCTGTTAATATGATATTTTCAGTAGTAAGACTGTGTGTTACAATGCTAGAAGAGCGGAATGTTCCATTTATATCTAAACTATATTCTGGGGTGTTTGTTTGAATACCGACATTTCCTCCAATAATAACATTTGAACCATCAATAATACCATCAGAACTTTGTGAATTTAAATAAAAAGTTGAATAGCTCATATATAATTTATATTCATTTTATATTATTTGTTATTCTGTAAATATTATTTTTGTAAAGTATTATTTTTGTAAAGTATTATTTTTGTAAAGTATTATTTTTGTAAAGTATTATTTTTGTAAATAATATTTTATGTAATTTTAATCATATAATTTTTGAAATAGTTATATTTATTTTTATTTATTTGTGAAAAAGGGAGAGATGTTTATATCCCTAAATGCGATTTTATTTGTTTTAATTGTTCAAGGACATCTTGAAACTCTTCTTTAAGAGAGTTATGCTCTTTTCTCAACATATTATTTTCACTTCTAAGAGTGATATTTTCTTCGCGAATCAAAGCATTGTCTTTCTTTAAAAGTTTAATTTCATCACCCATCTTTTGTTGCGTATCATCCAATGATAATAATGCACCATGGTGTAATGTAAATATCTGTTCTTTATCTAATGCCAAAAAGTCATCAACCTTGTGTCCATATACAAATATATCATCATATATCTTGTCAAATATAAATGAGTTGGCACTATTTTTACAATTAGACACATCTTTCATGATTTCATTGTTTTTCCTATCGGAAACATAAAATCTTACTACATGTCGTTCCTTAAATCCAGATATATCATGTATCGTTAACATCCATTTTTTATCCACCTTTTTCCAGCTAACATTTTCCGTGCTTTTAAATATATCTGGCACAAAAGATGTTTGTTTTGTAACTATATTTGGGCAAATTTGCTCCACTTCTTGTGCGATGAAACCATACACTTCTCTTTGACCATGTTGAATATCATCAACAAATGAATATTTCTTTGGAACTAATTGTCTAATGATATCTATACACTTCTCATTAAGAATAGGTGTTATATTTTTCTTAATTCTTAAATCAGAAGAAGCATAGAAACTAGTTCCAGTCCATATACCCTTAGACGCATAGATCGAAATATTGTTTGTGGTTTGCGAAGAACGAACAGCCGCACCACTTTGGTCTAAATATCCTATGTTACTAATATCGGCGGATGCATAACTTGTTACGGTTAAAGGAAACGATGGTGTTGATGTGCCTATTCCAATATAACCAGTTGTTTCATCATCATACAACAATTCAGTATCTTCAAAATATGTGCCATTCCATTTCACTAATTTACCGGTTGAAAGAGTATTGAAACTAACATCTGATAAATCAGAGAATTGTTCTTGTGTTATGTTTGTTAAACCTAAACCATTGTAATAAAATGAACTCAATCTTACACCATCGCTAGTGATAATATTGTTGCTACCATCTGCTGATTTTGTATAAGTAAATTTCAACTTGTCTAGGTTGATAGGAACATCTACTGCGGATGGGTCTGTAGAAGAAGAGGAAGAAGAAGACGAAGTTGTAGAACTGGTATTACCTGTTCCTCCATTAGATAAGTCTGTAATTTGTTCTGTTGTTAGCACCTCACTAAACATTCTAACATCATCCACATAACCTTCTACATAATATTGCACACTATTAGTATAATAATCACCTGCGTGATTCCACCATACTTGATCATCTCCCCAATTTGCATCCACGGTAAAACAGAAATGATTCCAATCCGTCAAAGTATAAGTTGCGCTTGAATAATTGACTCCGTTAATATATAGATTTTCATCTACACCAATAGTATCAGCCAGACTTACGGTTGTGCCATTCGTTTTAACTGATATATTTGCGTTTCTGCTAGGTCGTAATTCAAAAATATAAGCATTTGAGCCTGATGAAATATATTTAAACCACCAACTAAATGTTCTTACGGAACCAAGACCAGATTGCACCCATTTTTTCGAAGTGTTTCTTGGAAGGTATAATACATTTGTTGTTGAACCGGTATGTCCGATAACACTAGTAATGTCGGCAGTTGTAGTATCGCCTGTTCTACTATATGTGTTGTCTTCAAAATCTTCACTAAATACTTGAGATGATAAATCTTGCTGAGAAGATGAAGAAGATGAAGACGAAGACGAAGACGAACCTGTAGAACTAGTATTTCCAGTTCCTCCATTAGACAAGTTAGTTATTTCACTGCTTGATAATGTAGAGCTAAACATACGAACTTCATCTAAAAGTCCAGTTCCTCTATATCGAGAACCATCATTTGTAGTATGTCCCATCCATCTTAATTCAGTTGGAGAAGTATTAAATTCCATATAGTGGTGATGCCATGCGTTTAAAGTAGTATCAACATATGTTAATCCACTAGCATTAGTATCCGTTCCATCTACATACCATTTTGTTATGTTTGTGGTATTAGAAATGTAATATTTCACATTTGAATTGATTAAGTCCATACCAAAATAACTTCCGTTGGAATTAAATTTCAACAATTGAGGAATGTCGACGGAACCTTCTTCCACCGCATAATGCCAGAAACTAACTGCTATAACATTACTGGGTAAACTATCACTTGTTGTTTGCCACCAGTATCTATTATTTTGAGTGCTATCTCCTTTTAAAGCATAATTTCCTTTATATCCTTCATTTGTAATAGAAATAAGTGTTTGTGAACCTACTATATCTTGATCTTCAAAATTTTCATAAAACACTTGTGATGATAACGCATCTGAACTATATGAATTTGAAGAACTATCAACAGCATATAAAGACCATTCTGAAAATGAACCTCTGTCACTTGATGCGATAGCATTTTGTAATTCAACTACAAATCTCCAGTATCTATAATAAACCGGTGTAAATGTATTTCTTACTTCTTTTAAGTATTCAATACTATAATCACTTGAAGTTCGTTCATCTCTGAAATAATTGTCAATAGATTGATTACTTAAATCATGCACTAATGTCCATGTAGAACCGTCTGATGAACCTAGCAATTTACCTTTATTTGGTGAACGACCTCTATCAGTTGTTTGGACACCATATAAACCATACCCTCCAATTACCTTATCACTTATTTGTGTTCCTAAATCAATTTGTAACCATTCACCATTTACAGTTTGGTTTGTATCATATGTAGTAGAAGTAGAACCTGAATAACCTAAAGTTCCACTTGAATTGGTATAAGGGTATGAACCAGTCATCCATGCTCCAGAATATCCTATCACTCCATCATTTATCTTTGTATGCGATGAGCTAAATGAAGTAGTGCTTGTAGTAACTGTAATCGTTCCTGAATTATGAGGAGAATTTTGAACTGATACATTGCTATAGATTGAAAAAGAGGTAGAAGAAGAACCGCTTGATGAACCACTTGATGAACCACTAACTGCGCTTCCAAAATTCAATACCAAATTATTACTACTTTCATACACACTTAATACTTCAATACTGGAACCATCATGAACAACCGAGAAGTCACTTGGACTATAAGTAGATACACTGGAAATATCTCTTGAAAATTCTATTATAACCGCATTTGAACCATCAAATGTTACATTGGCAATATGTGGTTTAATATCATAATCAGTAAACGATACATTTCCACTACCATCTGTTATTAAAATCGTATTTTGACTACCATCTGTATTTGGCAGAGTAATATCCTTTAATGTTAATGTCGCACTTGTATTGATATTTGTATGATTTGCATTACCTAATTGTATTGTATTGGATGCTGTAGGATATGATTCGTAACCTATACCAATACCATTCACTATATCTACTGGTAAACTATTCGATGATGCCGAAGCACTTGAACTATTGGAACCAATAAACACATTTTGATATCCAGTTGTTAAATTACCAGATGAATGTGAACCAATTACAACATTATCATAACCACTTGTCATACTAGGCACAGTAGAACAACCCACTATTGTGTTTCTGTAGCTAGTTGCGCTATATCCAGCACGATAACCAACTGCTACATTTTCATAACCGCCGCCAACTGAATACAATGCTTCTGAACCAATCGCAGTATTTTTATCCGCTTGACTACTTGTTGTATCATACAACGCTCTATAACCTATCGCGGTATTGTGTTCTAAACTACTATCTGTTGAAGCGCCCATCGCATCATAACCCAATAGTGTAGTATAAGAACCCTTTGATGTAGAAGAACCTATAAAATAACTATCTGTAGTCACCAAACAATCGCATAAATCATTGATGGTTCGGTTATATACATGAGATGACAAATCAAACACGGTTTGACTGATGTCAGATACATCATTTGTTGGCACATAGTATGAACCATCGTATTTCAAGAATTGTCCACTTACAATACCTTGAGCACTAAGATCAGTTAAATCATCCATTGTGTTGGTTTCTGACCTTGTAATTAGTTCAACCATCACATCGTTGTCATCATAGTTATTGAATAAGTTTTCAATATCATTTGTCAATAATGTATCACTGTGGACACGCAAATCTTTCATTACATATGAACCACCATCACCATAAATAGATGTTCCAAACAATAATGGATTGGCTGAAGTAAATGAACCGGAAGAGTCAAATTCAATGTAAACAAAGTTCCAATCGTCTTTGTGTAATAATCCAATCGAATTATCCGATGGATCTGTTCCTACGCTTCCAGTTTCATATGGTAAACTGTCTTGATTTACAAACTTAGAAATACCATCACCTGCACTAATATCATCTGGACTACCATATTCTACAAAAGTAGTTTGTGTTAATTGCGAATGAGACAATACATTTCTACCATCCACAATATAACCACCCGTCCAGTTTCTCATCCAAAATGATACTGCTTTAATGTCAATAGACGCACCATTTTCAGCAGGCATTCGCAAATAATTATTCGATGAATCTCCGATGACAATGCAACCTGTATTATCTTCTTCAACCACTTGATTGATTGATTTTACAGACAGATTATATCCACCATCTAAATTATCACTAATATCCACATTGTTTAAATATTGATTGACATATGGAAAGAAGTTAAACCTCGCAATTGTATTTGTAGATTCAGTATACACATAACTAGACGATCGTTCAATTAATACTTCCAAATAATTTCTATTTGTAAAACTAATCGCGCTTATATCAACTATTGTGCTTCCATAATTTTCACCAGATATAACAGGCGACACCACAGCATTAGATATTGTTTTGCTTTGTACATTTTGAAGTGTTCCGGAATTGTCATAATGTTCTTTAATATACACATTATATCCAATTGTAAGAGGCCGTCTGTTTTTCTGATTAATTCTTACCTTATCAATCGTGATTAATTTATCCAATAACAAGTATTTTGAATTGGAATTGAAAAACATATTTTGAGACACATCCTTAATATTGGATTTTGTGAAGTTAAGATTAGGTATGCTACTACCTCTTCCTCCATTAGGTGCTTGTGTAGGAACTAAACTTTCACCATTCCACATCAAAAATTCACCATACGCTATATTGTTAATACTGATATCACTTAATGTGTTAATAGAATCGCCTGGTAGAACCGGTTGTGTTCCTGTTCTTGTATATGGAATTCCACTATAAAACATGATTTGCGATGTTCCACCACTACTTGTGTTAGTATTTAAAAACAACAAATTGCCCCAACTATCAAATGCTAGAGAATTCACCGCCATTAAATCAGTAGTAGTTGGAGATGTTGTGGGATAATCTGAGGCTGAAAAGGAATTGCTGTTTTGTGTTGAACTATTGATAACACCCGCAAGTGTGCTAACCGTTCCCAAATCAACATCTGATGCGCTAGGCGTCACCTTTTTAATTAAATATCCCCATAATCCTGTTGCTACATAAAAGTCATTTGTAACTGGATCTTTCGCAACATCAGTGATAAAAGACACTCTTGCGGTTGAACCGCTGCCGTCTACATTAGCAACATTTACATTCGATACAGTAGCTGTTCCAAAATATAAAGACGCTGCGTTATAAGATAAATCGACACCAGAAACAGGAGTTAATTTGTGCATAGACAATCTATTAATCAAGTAAGCATTTTGCGAGTTATCCCATATAATACCTAGAATATTACCAACACTGAATTCATTGGCATTAATAAAGACAGTCTGCGTCATTGTTTGAACATCAAACTTTTTAATACCCGAACCACCTTCTAATCCGGAACCATAATACACATTACCACTTGTATCAAATTGTATTACACTAGGGCCTCCCGTTATTCCAGTTGCATCCGTATTTGATACTACCGTAGTAACATAATTGGTTCGTATGTTCATTCTTAATAAAGCAGAATTGGAAGAACTTCCAGTTGAATGATTACCGATGTAAAGATATTCATCGTGATTACTATAGCGAATTGAAGTAATGCGATCAAATCTAGATGTTCCAACATAACCATCTTCAAGACCAGCATATGGATCTCCATTATCAGTTGTGTCTGTGCCTCCTGCTACTTGAATATACTGTTCTGTATCTAAATCGTATCTAAATATTTTACGATAACTACCAGTAACAATATAAGCATACCGTTTGTTATTTAAATCTGCATATGCCATATAAGCAGATAAACCGTTCGAAGAATAACTACCAATTTGTTTTAAAATATCTGTATATCCAATGCCGTTGTATGTATCATGTAATGGATTAGGTGTAATGTAAATATCATGATTATCTACCCATTGCAAATTACCACTTCCATCTGTTTCTAATACTTGGTTTCTACTACCATCCGTATATGGAAATGTTAAATTAGTAGGAGCAACTGCGGCACCATTAAACGATAATACACCATTATCATTATACAATTTGTTTGTTGTGGTTGCACCATCAAACAATTCTAACTCAACACCATTATTTGTATCAATAAAAGCGGAATTCAGGTTAGCAAATGTATTTCCAGAACTATCAATAAGAGCACCATTAATCTTTAAGTCACCATTAATTTCAAAATCAGCTGTTGGAGTTGTTGTATTTATACCAATGTTACTGTTGGCGTGATCAAATGTCATTAATTGTGTTGATGTGTTACTAAGATAGTAATTATCAAAGAATGTTTTGGATTGCTGGTATCTTACTCCAAATCCGTTATACATTTGATTATTTGTTTCGTCTCTATCAGTTAAAAACAATTCAGCAACTGATGTTCCAGACGAAGCGCGCGATTGTATCATGATACTTGAACCGCTTACATCAGTAGAACGAACTTGTAATGTGGAAGTTGGTGTTGATATTCCTATTCCAACCTTTTGCGTATTGCTTGCTGTATACAAATAATCAGCAGTTGAATCCCAAGGCAAATCATCTATTGTTTGATACACTTGCGATGATAAATCAGATATGTCACGAACCACTTCACTACTTAAATCGCTTATTTCAGTAGAAAGTAAGTTATTGATTGCAACAAAACTGGAATCGATTGTGCTAAATACGGAAGAGTTGTCTTGAATATTATTAGTTAATGATTGGAATACTAAAGATGACAAATCGCTAATATCTCTAACCGTTTCACTACTTAAGTCGCTAATTTCGCGTGATAATTCACTGGATGTATATCCTGACAAGTCCTCGATATCTCGAACCACTTCACTACTTAAATCGCTTATTTGTCTTGATAATTCACTTGAAGTGTATGATGACAAATCGCTGATTTCTCTGGATAGTTCGCTCGATGTATGTGAAACTAATTCACTACTTAAGTCGACAATCTCTATACTTAACGAATTGTAAATAATAGAAGACAAGTCGGCAATATCTCTAACCGTTTCACTGCTTAAATCAGCGATTTCTCTCCCTAATTCACTAGATGTGTAACTTGATAAATCAGTTATATCACTTGAAGTTAATGCTTGAACCGCACTAATTTCGCGTGATGTATCGCTGCTTAAATCAGAAATCTCTGTGCTTAATGTGTTAAACACAATAGACGATAAATCGGCAGATTCTCTGGATAGTTCGCTAGATACATAACCAGATAAATCAGCAATTTCTCGCGATAGTTCAGTGGATGTATAATTAGATAAATCAGATATATTTGCATCTAATACTGCTTCTACAGATGTGGCTCTATTAATCTCAGAACGCAAATTTTGGGAGAGATCTGTAATAAAGTTAATAATAGTAGCAATGTTAAATGAAGGATCGTTTTTGTTACCAATCACATCTGCAATTTCTTTTAAAGTATCTAATGTTTCTGGAGCACCATCTAATAATCCTGCTATTTCTACATTAATTTTTGCAAATACAGCTTCTGATAAATCGCTAATATCCCGAACCGTTTCACTACTTAAATCGCGGATTTGTCGTGATAATTCGGTTGATGTATAACCCGATAGATCTTCAACATCGCGCACAGTTTCACTACTTAAATCACTGATTTGTCGTGATAATTCACTTGAAGTATACGATGACAAATCACGGATTTCTGTGGAAAGCTCGCTAGATGTATGAGATACTATTTCACTACTTAAGTCTACAATTTCAATACTTATTGTATTAAATACAATAGATGATAAGTCACTTACATCTCTAACCGTTTCACTGCTTAAATCGGCAATTTCTCTCCCTAATTCACTAGATGTATAAGATGACAAATCACTTATTTCATAAGATGTCAATGATTGAACCCCGCTAATTTCGCGGGATGTATCACTGCTTAAATCTGAAATTTCAATACTTAATGTATTAAACACTAATGATGACAAGTCACTTACATCTCTAACACTTCCATTACTTAAATCAGCTATTTCTCTGGAAAGTTCACTAGATGTGTAACTTGACAAATCAGTTATATCACTTGAAGTTAATGATTGAACCGCACTAATTTCTCGTGAAGTATCGCTACTTAAATCCGAAATCTCAATACTTAATGTATTAAAGACAATGGATGATAAATCTGCAGTTTCTCTTGAAAGTTCAGTGGATACATAACTAGATAAATCACTAACTTGACGCGTTAATTCAGTGGAAGTATAACTAGATAAATCACTAATTTGACGCGTTAATTCAGTGGAAGTATAATTAGATAAATCCGTTAATTCACTATCTATTCTATTAATAGACAAATCAATTACCGTGTCCTTATTGTTTCTAATTGTTGTTTCTGTGTATACTTCATATGATACATCATCGGTATATTCGTAAATATTATTAGATAAATCAGCAAAACTAATATGTAAATCAGATGATAAATCATTGAATTTTTGAAATCCAATTGCACCATCTAATATTTTGTTCATAAAAGCATCTGATAAATCGCTAATATCTCTTACAGTTTCACTGCTCAAATCGCTAATTTCTCTCCCTAATTCACTTGATGTATAACTTGATAAATCCGAAATTTCACTTGAAGTTAATGCCTGAACCGCACTAATTTCTCGTGAAGTATCACTACTCAAGTCACTAATCTCAGTGCTTAATGTTGAGAATGTTAACGAAGATAAATCTGTGAGTTCTCTTGTAGTATTACTACTTAAATCACTAATTTCCGTTGACAATTCAACACTTAATCGTTGTTTTTCCAATGATAATTCACTAGATGTGTAAGATGACAAGTCTGTGATTTCACTGGAAGTTAATGCTTGAACACTACTAATTTCTCGTGAAGTATCACTACTCAAGTCACTAATCTCCGTGCTTAATGTGGAGAATGTTAATGAAGACAAATCGGCAATTTCTCTAGTAGTTTCACTACTTAAATCACTAATTTCAGTTGACAATTCAACACTTAATCGCTGTTTTTCCAATGATAATTCACTAGAAGTGTAAGACGATAAGTCAGTGATTTCACTACTAACACTTGTATCTAAATTCACTATTTCTGTGGATAAAGTAGAGTAGTGAGTATTTTCTCTCCCAGATAAGTCTGCAACAGTTGAAACAAGTCCAGTAACGGTATTTCCACTTAAACTAGTTACAAAGTCTTCAAGTTCTCGAAGCGTATTAAGTGATTCGCCAGCACCACCAATCACATCAGAAATATCATGGTAAATTCTAGAATGAAGTATATTACTTAAATCAGTGATATCTCGCAATGTTTCACTACTTAAAGTAGAAATGTCTGTGCTAATAGTAGATACCAAAGCGGATTTAGTTGTAGAGATTTCTAAACCAGTTGCATTACTTAAATCGCTAATTTCACGCGATAATTCACTAGAAGTGTATGATGATACATCTGTAATTTGACGAGTTAATTCACTAGAAGTATAAGACGATAAGTCACTAATATCTTCTGATATACTGGTGCTTAAAGTATTAATGTCACCAATAATTGAAGTAAATACAATCGAAGACAAGTCACTAATATCTTCCGATACACTTGTGCTTAAATTATTAATGTCACCAACAATTGAAGTAAATACAATCGATGATAAATCACTAATATCTTCTGACACATTTGTGCTTAAACTATTAATATCACCAACAATTGATGTATAAACAGTTGAAGACAAATCGCTAATGTCTCTGATAGTTTCACTTCGCAAATCACTGATTTCACGAGTTAATTCACTAGAAGTATAACTAGATAAATCTGTGATAGAACTGTTGATAATAACTGTTGTATCGCTAGATAAATCTGCTATATTGGAAGAAATATTTAAATTAAGTTCATTTAAACTAGAATCAATAGACGCTTCTATTTTAATTGATTGTGGTGTATCACTTGGATCCGATGATAGAATGATGTGATTGCCCGCTATAAACTTTAATGTTTCTTCCCCTGATGGCACTAAAGAACTTCCATTAACAACGCCACCATCTGCAGTAAAGTCTAATTGTTTCCAATGACTTCCTAATCCAATGGTTGCTTCACCAGAAGCATCGCTTTGAACCGTAAATCCACTATCTTTATCAAATGTCAAAAAGTGAATGTTATCATGCGTTACATCGGTTTGTTCTCCTAATTTAGTTCCCTTTACTTGTAATGCTGTCTTTATTATGATTTCACCACTGTTATTGATAATATCAATACCACTTCCATCTGTTAATGTTGCTTTTTGTAATGTTCCATCCGACTTTCCAATAAGTAGTTGTCCATTTGTAAATCCAGTTGTTGCTGCTTCAATTAACTGTGTATTTGCATCAATATCTACTTGAAGTGTGCTACTTAAATCACTAATTTCACGAGAAAGTTCACTTGATGTGTAAGATGATAAATCTGATATTTCTCTAGAAAGTTCACTTGATGTGTAAGATGATAAATCTGATATTTCTCTAGAAAGCTCGCTGGAAGTATATGACGAAATGTCTGAAATACTGCTGGTGTTATCACTATCTAAAGTTTCGATTGTAGTTGAAAGGCTGTTGTATCGCGATATTTCTCTTGAAGATAAATCAGTTATCTTTAAAATAAGATCTGTAACCGTATCACTACTTAAATCTCTTATAAATGTTTCTATTTCACCTAATGTATCTAACGCATTGCCTGCGTCACCTATTACAGATGAAATGTGATGAGAAACATTGTGAAAAAGAATGCTGCTTAAATCACTAATATCACGAACAGTTTCGCTACTTAAAGTAGAAATACTAGTGTTAATCGTAGTAATTAACTCTGCTTTGGTTGTAGAAATTTCTAAACCAGTTACACTACTTAAATCTGAAATATTTATAGAAAGTTCGCTAGAAGTGTATGAAGATAAATCCACAATTTCTTGTGAAATATTAGCAACATTTGTTATTGTTTCATAAACAGACGCAATGCTACTTCCATTAATGTTGATGTTTTCCACATCTACTACATTAAAACTGGCATCATTCGCACTTATGTCACCCGTGATAATTGCGTTTCCAGAAACATGTAATTTTTCATCGGGACTATCGGTTCCAATACCTAAACTTCCGCTATCGGTTATAATAAGATGATCTGAAGAACCGTATCCAATTCGCAATTTGTTTTCTATACTAGAACCCTTGCGGTATATTATCCAATCTGAAGCACTAGGTGATCTAAATTGCATTCCAACATTATGAAGATTACTTTCAGTTTCGTTTCTAATATAACTGGTGCTTGAGTTTAATATGTGAAGACCGCTTGCGGTTAACGAGTCAATATTTACTACATTAAAACTGGCATCATTAGCACTTATGTCTCCAGATAATACTAAATTAGAAGCACTAATATCATTTAATGATATGTCTTGATTTGTAATACTATCTACAATACCTTCATCGTTGCTTGTATCAGCTGCTAAAAAGATTTGATTTGCTGATAATGCGTATCCTTTTTGTCTAGCATAATTTATCCAATCTGCAATCTTAAAATCAGCAATTGTAGAACCATCCGCTTTTCCTAATGTGGTAATCGCATCAGATAATGAAGCGTTTGAAATTCTACTGGTAATACCACTTGGTATGCTTGTTTTTTGCAGTTTTCTTAGTTTTAATTGTCCACTTGTAACTTCTATTTTATGTTCTTCACCTACCCATATAGAGTTGTTGGAAACAAACAAATCTCTTATTTTGTATGCCGCACTACCAATGTCATATGCTTCATCTACAGTTGGTATAATATGATTATTCATATTACCACTCACATCAAATGGAGCATTTGTCGACACTTGTCCAACTTCCCATTTCTTACTAGTATCATTCCACAATAAAGCATAACCATCTGTCGCAGTAGAAGCATTAAATGAAATATCACTTAAATCGCCAATGCTAATTGTAGATAAACTAATGTATTGTTTGTCAATAACACTAGCATTCCAAGTTCCACTCGTAACTGTACCAAGTGAAGTAATCTCACTACCATTTACAGATATTTCATGCGTAGAACCTTCTGCTGCTGTATTTGTAATTGAAATACCAGTTCCAGCAGATACAGATTCTACATAATTTCCGGTGGTATGTGTTCCAAGAGTAATTAAGTTGTCTAATGTAGATGAACCAGTGCCTCCATTGGCTACAGATAACACACCAGATACTTGTGTCACTAAATTAATAGAACCATCTAATGATGATGTTGGATAGTTTGTGGCATCTGTTAAATCAAATGCAGGAGTTGCGTCGGAACTACCCAATGCGACTGATACGCCGCCAAATGATACTGTGCTATTTTCAAGCAATGCGTTTGTAATATCTCCTGAAGTAAGAGTATCTTGTTTTGTATTTAATTGTGTAGTAGTCGAGTTGGATAAATCTGCGATTTCTCTGCTCAATTCACTTGAAGTGTAACTACTTAAGTCACTAACTTCTACACTTATAGAATTAAATACCAATGAAGATAAATCACTAATATCACTAGTTGTATCACTATCTAAATTAACAATTGTTGTAGACAGTGTCGTGTAATGAGATGTTTCTCTTCCTGATAAATCTGCAACTGATGACACTAATGAAGTTACAGTAGCATCACTTAAATCAGTGACAAAATCTTCTAGTTCTCGTAAAGTATTCAATGATTCACCAGCTCCACCAATAACATCAGAAATGTCGTGATAAATTCTGGAATGAAGTATATTACTTAAATCCACTATGTCACGAAGTGTTTCACTACTTAGCGTTGATATATCAGTGCTAATTGTAGAAAGTAATTCTGTTTTCGTGGATGAAATTTCACGCGAAGTATCACTGCTAATATCACTAATTTCAGTGCTTAATGTCGAGAATGTCAATGAAGATAAGTCAGCTATTTCTGTTGAAGTTGCTGTGCTTTGTTCTGCAATTTCTCGCGATAACTCACTTGAAGTATAAGATGATAAATCGGTGATTTCACTTGAAGCCAGCGATTGAACCACGCTAATCTCCGTTGATATATCACTAGACAAGTCCGATATTTCGGTACTTAATGTCAAGAAAGTCAATGAAGATAAGTCGGATATTTCAGTTGAAGTTGCTGTGCTTTGTTCCGCAATTTCTCGCGATAACTCACTGGAAGTATAAGATGATAAGTCAGTGATTTCACTGGATGTGAGTGCTTGAACTACACTAATCTCTCTTGATGTATCACTAGACAAGTCCGATATTTCAGTGCTTAAACTATTAAACACAACTGAAGATAAATCATCTAATCCGGTCTCTTCTTTTAATTCACTGATTTCACGATGTAATTCACTGGATGTATACGAAGATAAGTCTGTGATTTCACTACTCGTCAATGCTTGAACCACACTAATTTCACGCGATGTATCACTGCTTAGGTCACTAATTTCAGTGCTTAATGTCGAGAAAGTAAGCGAAGACAAGTCGGCTATTTCAGTTGAAGTTGCCGCATTTTGTTCCGCAATTTCTCGTGATAATTCACTTGAAGTGTAAGATGATAAGTCAGTGATTTCACTTGAAGCCAGCGATTGAACCACGCTAATTTCACGCGATGTATCACTGCTTAGGTCACTGATTTCAGTGCTTAATGTCGAGAAAGTAAGCGAAGACAAGTCGGCTATTTCTGTTGAAGTTGCCGCATTTTGTTCCGCAATTTCTCGCGATAATTCACTGGATGTGTATGATGACAAGTCTGTGATTTCACTACTCGTCAATGCTTGAACCACGCTAATTTCACGCGATGTATCACTCGATAAGTCGGATATTTCAGTGCTTAATGTCGAGAAGGTAAGTGAAGACAAATCGGCTATTTCTGTTGAAGTTGCTGTGCTTTGTTCCGCAATTTCTCGCGATAATTCACTGGAAGTATAAGATGATAAGTCCGTTATTTCACTTGAAGCCAGCGATTGAACCACACTAATTTCTCTAGATGTATCACTACTTAGGTCACTAATTTCAATGCTTAATGTCGAGAAAGTAAGCGAAGACAAATCAGCAATTTCGTTTGAAGTTGCTGTGTTTTGTTCCGCAATTTCTCTTGATAATTCACTGGATGTGTATGATGACAAGTCTGTGATTTCACTAGATGTTAGTGATTGAACCACACTAATCTCTCTTGATGTATCGCTTGATAAATCCGAAATTTCAATGCTTAATGTATTAAATACAACGGATGACAAATCATCTACATCATTATTAAAAGCATTGCTTAAATCAGCAATATCAGAAGAAAGTGCGTTGTAATGAGATGTTTCTCTCCCTGATAAATCTGCAACTGATGACACTAATGAAGTTACAGTAGCATCACTTAAATCAGTGACAAAATCTTCTAATTCACGAAGAGTGTCAAGTGATTCACCTGCTCCACCAATCACATCTGAAATGTCGTGATAAATTCTAGAATGCAGAATATTACTTAAATCAACAATATCGCGTAATGTTTCACTACTTAATGTAGAAATATCGGTGCTAATTGTAGACAGTAATTCTGATTTCGTGGATGAAATTTCACGCGAAGTATCACTGCTAATATCACTGATCTCAGTGCTTAATGTTGAGAAAGTAAGCGATGACAAATCGGCTATTTCAGTTGAAGTTGCTGTGCTTTGTTCCGCAATTTCTCGCGATAATTCACTGGAAGTATAAGATGATAAGTCGGTGATTTCACTTGAAGTAAGCGTCTTAACCGCACTAATTTCACGCGATGTATCGCTAGACAAATCGGATATTTCAGTGCTTAATGTCGAGAAAGTAAGCGAAGACAAATCGGCTATTTCGTTTGAAGTTGCTGTGCTTTGTTCTGCTATTTCTCTCGATAATTCACTTGAAGTATACGACGACAAATCAGTGATTTCACTTGAAGTAAGCGTCTTAACAGCATTAATTTCACGCGATGTATCACTCGATAAATCCGATATTTCAGTGCTTAATGTCGAGAAAGTAAGCGAAGACAAATCGGCTATTTCAGTTGAAGTCGCAGTGCTTTGTTCTGCTATTTCTCTCGATAATTCACTCGAAGTATAAGAAGATAAGTCGGTGATTTCACTTGAAGTAAGCGTCTTAACCTCGCTAATCTCACGAGAAGTATCGCTTGACAAGTCCGATATTTCAGTGCTTAATGTCGAGAATGTAATAGTAGATAAATCTGCAATTTCTCGTGATAATTCACTTGAAGTATAAGATGACAAATCAGTGATTTCACTGGATGTTAATAATTTAACTGCACTAATTTCACTTGATGTATCACTAGACAAGTCTGAAATCTCTGTGCTTAGTGTATTAAATACCAATGAAGATAAGTCTTCTAATTCACTACCTTTCTCATTTCTTAATGTGCTAATTTCTTTATACAATTCGCTAGAAGTGTAACTAGACAAATCCGTAATCTCACTAGAAGTGGTGGTGCTTAATTCGGCAATTTCTCGTGATAATTCGCTAGAAGTGTAACTAGACAAATCCGTAATCTCACTGGAAGTAGTCGTGCTTAACTCTGTAATTTCTCTTGATAATTCACTAGAAGTGTAACTAGACAAATCAGTAATCTCACTAGAAGTAGTCGTGCTTAATTCGGCAATTTCTCGCGATAATTCACTAGAAGTGTAACTAGACAAATCAGTAATCTCACTAGAAGTAGTCGTGCTTAATTCGGCAATTTCTCGCGATAATTCACTAGAAGTGTAACTAGACAAATCAGTAATCTCACTAGAAGTAGTCGTGCTTAATTCGGCAATTTCTCGCGATAATTCACTAGAAGTGTAACTAGACAAATCAGTAATCTCACTAGAAG
>Ga0255777_10001385_pt1 | contig 22837 bp, 18 predicted proteins | sample 101ome_15_FD_179975 | JGI IMG/M metagenome (GOLD analysis project Ga0255777, IMG submission 179975) | Coastal salt marsh microbial communities from the Groves Creek Marsh, Skidaway Island, Georgia - 101402AT metaG (version 2) | ecosystem: Environmental > Aquatic > Marine > Intertidal zone >... | reverse complement strand
TGCTGTTGTCGCTGCTTTGGTTGGCCACGGTCTGGAAGGCCTTGGCCCATGCCCAACCGTTGCCGTTGGCGTTGGCCTTGGCCACGAAGCCGTCGAGCACGGAGGACTGGAGCGTGGTGGACCCGAAGACACCGACGCCGATCATGTAACCCGTTGCCACCGCCGCTCCCTGGGAAGCGGTGAGGGCGGTCGCGAAGGAATAGCCGCCGGTGGAGTGGTCGGCACCCAGCGCAGCGGTCCATGCGCCGTTGCTGTCCATGTGGGCGAGGAAGACCTCGTTGCCGTTTGAAAACGGCGAGGTCGGGGCCAACGAGTGCGTGCCGAAGTTGACGCTTCGGTTGTAGTCGCCCAACACGGCAAAGCCGGATGCGGTGGTCACGATGCTGGTCGGAAAGTCGTTCCCGTTGGCGCCGCCCCCTGTGGCCAGAAACACTTCAGCGGATGACGAACGTCCCGACGTTGGTTGGACATTCACCGCTTCCAATCGCTCGGGTTCGGTCATGAGCGGTGTGGCGACGCTCAACATCAACAGGACGGTGATGGCCGCAGCGGCCAAGCAAGGGCTTCGCATGACGCAAAGGCTGTGCCCGTAGGCCATCAAGCCTTTGTTGGACGGTGCTGCTCACTCGATGTTGGTTTCCAACGAAAGCAGGTCGCTGTTGCCAGCATCCAGCACGGTCAACGTTGACACCGAGAAGGGTTTACCGCAGGCAATCCCAAGTTCTCGGTTCACCAACCCCGAGCGGTGGAGCGTGACTTCGGGGTGCGCGGCGCGCAAGTCGGTCACATACCCTTCCGGGCAGTTCGCTGCCACGAGGACCAGCTTGGCATCCCCTCGGGCACAGGCGTCCTTGGCTTGTCGTTGTCCAAACAACAGGGAACCTGTTGCGATTGCGTTTTTCAGTTGTCGGCTCAAATCCATTTGTCTTCCTCCATTCTCCACCAGTGTTTCTCATGGTTGGAACATCACTCCTCAGGGATGTAGTACAGCGCAACGCTGCCCGTACCCAGCGAAATGGGTTGGCCAACGATGATGTTCTCGGCCACGCCCGTCAGGTAATCCTTCTCGCCGATGATCCCTGCCTTAAGCAGGTGGTTCACCGTCACTTCGAACGCAGCACGGGCAAGGATGCTGTGCTTGGTACCGGACACACCGTGTCGGCCAATGGCTCGCACTTCACCCTCGGAGGTCATCACGTCGGCCACCATGAGCAGGTGGCGAACATCGACTTCCAAACGAGCGCCGTCCAAGGTCAACTGCAGTTCGTTGACGATGGCTTGTCGAGCAGCCTCAATGCCGAGGTAGTCGTAAATTTCGATGATGTTGTTGGTGTAGGTGCGGGAGCGGTCGATGCTTTCCAACTCACTGACACGCTGCAAGTTGCTGCCAATGGTCGACAGGTAGTACTCGCCGGTCTTGTCGTCCAGCTGCACGTTCGCTCGCTCAATCCCGGGAATGCCCTTCAACCGCATGTCTCGGATTTTCTCTTCCAGCTGCAACAGCATGGTGTACGAGGGTGGGTTTTCAGCCAGGTCCGACAGGTCGTCCTCCGAGTGCACGCCAGGAATCAGGGTCAACGTGGACGGGTTCTTCTCCTTGTCCGCTTGGACAAGCAATCGCGTGGCTTGTTCCAGTTTGTCCTTGACCTCCATGGGGGTCATGTTCTTCTGCTTCAGGTTACCTTTGTTCAGCTTCAAGACCAGGCGTCGTTGTGCGACGTCGGTTTCCAACGCAGCAATGTTGACCGTGGTCGTCACTTCGATGGCAGCGGCCAGTTTCTTGGCAGCGTTGCCGTCCTGCACTTTGCCGGGCGTCATGCGAATGGTCATCGTGGGCGTTTGCGGTACCTTGCGTGCGTCGACGATCTCGATGATGCGGGGCAGACCCTGGGTCACGTTGACCGTGGCCACACCGGCGTAGTGGAACGTACGCATGGTCATCTGTGTGCCCGGTTCACCGATGGACTGCGCCGTGATGATGCCCGCTGCTTCGTAGGGGTCAATGCTGGCTTTGTCCAAGGCTTCAATGGCTTCTTCAATCACCTTCTTTGCCTGCGGCTTGGTCAATTTCTTCTTGCCGCGACTGTGGCAGGCGAGGGTCAAATCGGCGAAGATTCGGTTTGTGAACCGGCGGGAACCCAACGACTCGGCGGCATCCTCGAGCGCCTTGTAGACGGGGTCGTCTGCGAGTTCATGTTCCAAAGACTTGGCCTTGCGATCCTCGTCGTAGGTTTCGAGGTCCACCACGGTCTTGGCGCGGGCCCGTCGGCTGCGACGTCCGGCCAACCGCACCTTGGTGATGGGCCCACTCGTGTCACCGTCACCTTCTCGCCCCTTTTGGGTCGCAGCGATGATGGTGGCGTGAATCTTCCCTGCGGTTTCGGAGTCGGTCTCGCAGGCCTTGGCGATGTCGGTGGAGGACATGGTCTTGACGTCGTCCCATTTGCGGTCGTCGGCAAGTTGGTGGGCGAAGTTCTCGGCCACACCGAGGTCCATCAGCTTCTTTTTCGTTGCACTCTTGACCACCATCAGTCTTCACCTCCGGTGTCGTCACCGTCGAACTCCCAGCCGCCGAAATCCTCCTCGCGCTCCTCGCGCTCGACGGATTCTCGGACGATTTCCGTGGCACCTTCGGTGCCCAACGCCGAATCCACGATGACGTCGACGTTGAAGGGGGAACCGTGCACCCCCCGGGAGGGGTCGATGCCGTCTTCGCCGTAGCTGAACTGGATGATGCGGTTGGCGGTGTTGCGCACCGACAGCATCTCGTCGTCGTAGACCTTGAGGTCGTCCATGGCGTTGATCAACCGACGCTGCATGTAACCGGACTTGGCGGTACGAACAGCGGTGTCGACCAAGGACTCTCGGCCCGACACGGAGAGCATGAAGAACTCCGTCGGCTCGAGACCGCGCTTGAACGAGGATGCGATGAACCCTCGGTCGGGTGCACCTCGGCCGCCTCGCTTGAAGTGAGGCAGCACGCGCTCGTCGTATCCACGCTCGAGGCGCTTCCCACGAACCTTCGCTTGGCCGATGGAGGCCGCCATCATGGTCAAGTTGTCCATGGAACCGCGAGCACCGCTGATGGCCATGTTGACCGCAGCGTTGGTGGAGCCGCTTTCGTTCAAAGCGTCTTTCGCAACGTCACCGGCTTCTTGCTTTCCTTTGTCCAGCATTTGCATGATGTTCTCTTCAAGGGTTTCACGGGGGGTGCGGCCAGGTCGCGTCTCGTAGCCCTTGCCGTTGGCACCGAACTTTTCGAGCTCAGCGTTGACCTGTTGGGAGGCGTTCTCGTTGGCAGCGTGGATGGCTGCGACGGCGGCCTCGGAGAGGTCCTCGTCATCGATACCGGTCGTGAAGCCGAGCGAAGTGCAGGCGGCGATGGAGAGCCGCGTGAACTCGTCAAGGAAGCGAGCGCCCTGCTCGGGCCCGTTGGTTTGCACGATGGCATCGAGCAGACGTCCGTCCTCAGCACCGATGGCGCGCTTGTCGAGGGTACCGTCCACATGACCTTCCTTCACCACGACATCGTCGTTGCTTCGGCTGCGGAACCGAAGGAAGATGTTGTCGGGAATGATGAGGGAAATCAAATCCTGTCCACGGTAGGCGGCCTGACCGTTCTCGTCCTTCACCAACTCGGGCAGCTCACCGGTGTAACCGATGTTGCCCAGCATCTCCAGGCCGTGGGCTTGGCGGATGAGGGTGCCGGGTCGGGAGAGCAGGTAAGCGCCGGAGATGTGGTCGTGGATGCCACCGATGACCGCACCGCCGTAGCGGGGGGTCAGGATGTGCTCTTGGACACGCATCAGGATCTTGGCTTCGGCTCGAGCTTCCTCGGACTGGATGACGTGAAGGTTCATCTCGTCACCGTCAAAGTCAGCGTTGTACGGCGTACACACGGCCAAGTTGAACCGGAACGTGTGACCTTCCATGACACGCACTTCGTGCACCATCATGGACATGCGGTGCAGCGACGGCTGTCGGTTGAAGATCACGACGTCGCCGTCGATCAGGTGGCGTTCGACCTGGAGACCGGGCTTGGGGTTGCCGTAGCGGTCCACGGTCGCCAAGCGGTCTTCCACGCCCGTTCGCTCCTCGGTCCACTCGTCGAAGGGACTGCCGCAGTGTGGGCAGGACACTTCGAGGTGTTCGGGGTAGGGTTCAGGGTTGGGGTTGTCGGCCTGGGACAGTTCGTGCATCCACCGGTAGTGGAGCACGGCACGTGGGTCGTCCTCGGCGAGCATCTTTCCGTTCTCGTCCACACCTTGCAGGTTGGCCAGCGTGGCCGTGTCGTTCACGGTGTAGGTGACTTCCTCAAGGGACTGGTCCATGCCGCTGAGCGAGATTTGCTTCTGGATGACCAAGCCTGGCAGGAAGTTGGGTGCAGGGAGCACGGAATGGAGGTCGTGACGGGTGGTCGTTTCCTCGTTGCACTCTGGGTTGTGGCAGCGGAAGCCGGCGTTGATCAAACGGCTTCGAGCGTTGATCTTGACACGGCGACCGTCGCCTCGGATGATGTAGTTCACACCGGGGTGGACATCAGGACCGCGAAGGATCATCTGCCGCATTTGCTCACGGTTTCGGGCCGTCACACGGATGGGGACGGTCAGTTCCTTGGCAATCTTGGTTGGCACGCCGACCTCGTTCACGCTGAGGTAGGGGTCGGGCGAAATCACCGAGCGAGCACAGAAGTTGACACGCTTCCCAGAGAGGTTGCTTCGGAAACGGCCTTCCTTGCCCTTCAGGCGCTGCGTGAGCGTCTTGAGGGTGCGACCGGAGCGGTGGCGAGCGGGCGGGATGCCAGAGGTTTGGTTGTCAAAGTACGTGGTGATGTGGTACTGAAGCAATTCCCACAGGTCCTCAACAATGAGTTGAGGCGCACCCGAGTCACGGTTCTCACGGAGCCGCTGGTTGATGCGAAGGACGTCGACCAGTTTGTGGGTCAGGTCGTCCTCCGACCGGTCGCCGCTGTCCAAGGTGATGGACGGTCGGACGGTGATGGGTGGGACGGGCAGCACCTTGAGCACGACCCATTCCGGCCGGTTTTGCTTGTCCATGCCGATGAAAATCAGATGGTCAGCAGGGATGCTGCTCAACCATTCGCGAACGTCGCGTGGGTTGAGTTTGCGTTCCGTGTTGTTGTTCTCGTGCTTCTCCTTGAAGGTGGTGGGCTTGTCGAGGATGATTTTGCCTTGCGATTCGCCGCAGTGCATGCACACCTTTCGCTTGGTTCCCGAGGTAACCTTCTCGACTTCCTTGATGATCTTCGAGAATTCCGTGGAACCCACGCCGTGCTTGGTGATGACGTCGCGGATGCGGTTTCGGTAGAAGTCCTGCTCGGATTGTTCGGGGTTGGCCGATGGGCTGGAGCCGGCCTCGCCGTGAAGCAAGATGTGGCTGCAGCTGTTGCAGGTCGCTTTGAGGGCCGTCTTGATCAGGTTCACGAACCCGATGTGGATGACGGGCAGCTCGAGCTGAATGTGGCCGAAGTGACCGGGCGAGTCCTGGTACTGGCAGTTGTCCGTTGGGCACACCAAACCGGGCTCAATCACACCCATGTGAGGGTCCATCAGACCTTGCTTGTAGGCGTGACCGTCGTCCTTGTACGTGTCCGCCGTCTTGACTTCAACAGCCGACATCTTGCGGATTTCGAGGGGGTCCATCAAACCGAAACGAATCTGTGCGATTCGCTTGGGGATCATCGTGCTCTTTCTGCTCATTTTCGGTCCTCCAGTTCAAGACGCATGGCCACACCTAAACTCTTCATTTCGTCCAAGAGCAGCTTGAAAGCGTAGGAGGTTTGCACCTTGTACACCTCAGCACCGTCGCCGTGGATCGGGCTGACGTAGGTGTTTCGCTTGGGGTCAAACCAGGCGATGTGGCCGGACTGAGCGCAGACGTACATGTCAATACCGTCCGATTCATCGAGCAAACGGTCCTTGATGACCATCGAGGCACCGTGGGCGATCAAACAGTCACGCTCCATCTCACCGAACCGCAAACCACCTTGCCGGGCACGACCTTCGGTGGGCTGGCGGGTCAGGATTTGCACACGGCCGCGAGAGCGGGCGTGAATCTTCGAACTGACGAGGTGGTGCAATCGCTGGTAGAAAATGCATCCAACGAAGATTTCAGCAGGGTAGGACTCGCCGGTTTCACCGTTGATCATCATTTCACGACCGGTGTGGGCCAAGCCGTTGCGCACCAAACCGTCGCGCAGGCTGGACTCCTTCTCTCCACGGAAGGCGGTACCGTCGATGCGGCGACCTTCCATAGCGCCGACCTTCCCACCGATCATTTCCAGCACGTGGGCCACGGTCATGCGAGATGGAATGGCGTGAGGGTTGATGATGAGGTCGGGCACGACACCGTCGGGGGTGAACGGCATGTCCTCGGGTTCGACGAGTCGACCGATGACACCCTTCTGCCCGTGGCGCGATGCGAACTTGTCGCCGACCTCCGGCACCTTGTGGCTTCGGACCATCACGCGAACCAAGCGACCGGAGTCGAGCGATTCGGTCACGTAGACGTTGTCCACCCAGCCCTTTTCGCCGTGGCGAACGAGCATGGAGGACTCGCGTCGCTCCTGTGCCATCAAGAAGGCACCGCCGGAGGATTCCTCAAGGAAGCGGGGCGGGCTGGTCTTGCCGACCAACACGTTGCCACCTTCGAGGTAGGATTCGGGCATGGGCAAGCCGTCGGCTTCCAAGTGGAAGTACGATTCGGGCGTCTTGAGGCCCTTGACTTCCTGCTTGGAGGTGCCGGGCTTCTCGATCTCTTCGACCTGGCCGCCAGGGAAACGACGGCGCTCAGCGTTGTACGTGCGGTTGAAGGTTGATCGGCCCAAAGCTCGGTCCACCGACCCCTTGTTCATGATGACGGCGTCTTGCATGTTGTAACCGTGCAAGGACATGATGGCGACAACGAAGTTCTGACCGCCGGGGCGGGAATCGAAGTTCGTCGTGGCCATGGCCCGGGTCTTGGTGATCGAACGTTGCGGGTAGTGCAGGATGTGGGCCCGTGTATCGGGGCGCATGCGGTAGTTGGCACTGGGCAGGCCAAGCGATTGCTTGACCATGGCCGTACCGCCCGTAACACGGGGCGTCGAGTTGTGCTCGGGGTAAGGGATGAGCGATGCACACACACCCAACACGAGTTGCGGGTCGATTTCGCAGTGCGTGTGCTCCGGGGTGTAGAGGAGCGGCACTTCGAATTCAGTGGTGGCCCACTCGCCGTTGGGCATCCGAACGTTGGCCTTCAGATGGGCCGTGGTGGCACCGTGTTGACCGAGGTTCATCCACTGGACGTCTTCGTTCTTGACCACGCGTCCGGCCAAACCACCGGAATCGCCTTCGGGGACGGTTTCCGGCAGGACGAAGGGACGAGGTGCGATGTAGAGGTCTTCCTCTTCCTCTGCATCAACCCACTCGACGATGCCCTCGACCACCAAGGAGCGGAAGTCCATCTCGCCGTTGTTCAAGCGCTCGAGGTGAGCTTGGGTCAAACGTGGCGCACCGTCGTACAGAATCAGCACAGGGCGGAGGATTCGTCCCTTGTCGGTGTTGATGAAGATGTCTTTGTTTTCCTTGTCGTGGCGAATGGACACTTCCGAGGGGATGGTTCCACGTCGGCGGGCCGATTTGAAGTGGTCCACCAAGCGTGTGCCCTTCTTGTGAATGCCGTAGATGTCGCCGTTGACGTGGATGCGGTCGCCGTCGGTCCAATCGTCGGGCTGGTAGACGTCGAGCTCGTCGAGGCGCTCGTGGATTTCCTTTTCGTTAACGTCCTCGGAGATGTCGATCATCTGGGCGGCGTTCTTCACCAAACCGCAGTTCTGCCCTTCAGGGGTTTCGTTGGGGCACAACCGACCCCATTGCGTGGGGTGAAGGTCACGGGCTTCGAAGTGGGGTTGGCTGCGCACGAGGGGTGAGGTGACACGGCGCATGTGGGAAAGGGCTGCGAGGTAGGTCGTGCGGTCCAGCAGTTGGCTGACGCCGGATCGACCGCCCACCCAGTTGCCGGTGGCCAGAGCGTGCATGATCTTGGAGGTCAGCACGTCGGGGCGAAGGCAGGAGGTAATCTTGAGTTCACGCTTGCGGTTGTGGTGGCGCTCAAGTTGGTACTTGAGGTCACGAGCCAATTGACCCGCGGACACACGGAACAGGTCCTCGATGAGGTCGCCTGCGAGGCGGACGCGCTTGTTGGCGTAGTGGTCCTTGTCGTTGGGGTCACGGCCTTCGATGGCCATTTCAAGGACCTGGCGAACAATGCGGCCGAGATAGATGGCCTTCTTTTCGCGGTCACTGACTTGGTCGCCAAGGTGAGGGAGCAGCTCGCGGTCGAGGAGTTGGTTCACACGCGCTTCACGGTATTCCTTTTGTTGTCCGGCGGCGAATTTCTTCTCAAGCCACTGGTGGCTTTCTTCGGTGGTGACCACTTTGTACTCTTCGTTGTCGTTGACCTCGTTGATGTTGGCCACGATGAACTTGAACGAGTCCGTGTTGCCGGCGATGGCCTGGAAGATGTTTTGGTCGTTCTCGACGCCAAGGGCACGCATGAGGAGGACGACAGGAATGGCGGTCGTTCCGGCCGTGCTGATCTTCACCATCAGCATACCGTCACGGCGCTTCTCGACGGTCAAGGGCTTGCGCATGCCGTCTTTTTGTGAGAAAATCTTTGCCACTTCGGTCTGCTTGGCGTAGCGCTTGTTGATTTCAACGGTCACGCGGTTGGGTGCCAGGTCTTCCATCGAAATGAGGACACGCTCGGTGCCGTTGATGATGAAGTAGCCACCGGGATCCAACGGATCTTCACCGCGCTTGCGAAGCAATTCGTGCCACGACGAGCGATCCTCGTCCGAGGTCACGGGAGTCAGCACGCGGTCGCCAGCGATGTGCTTGGGGTGAAGGTTGCAGCGTTCCGAGCGGACCATGATGGGCATGGAACCCACTTGGACGCCTTCCTCCGTGGGCGAAGGAACGCCGTTTCGCAGGATGGTGAAGTCGATGGAGACGGGGCTCATGTAGGTCAACTTGCGGAGCCGGCACTCCATCGGGGTGGAGTCGTTCAGAGCACCGTTGGCTTCCTTGACCGTGGGCTTGCCCAGGCGGACATTCTTGAGGCGAATGACGATGTCTTGGTCGGCGACGTCCAGCTTGATGTAGCCGCCTTCGTCGTCGTCAAAATCCTCGTCGGTGCCAACTCGGATGTTGCGGATGATGCGCTCCATGCGGGACAACGAGGTCTCTGAGGCGGGGATACAGTCGTTGTAGGAGGCCAGTTGGTGGTTCACAAGGCTGCGTTCTTTGAAAAAAGCTTGAATGATTTCTTGCATGGTGTGTTCCTCCTCAGTTCCCCTCGACGATCAGTCGGTATGCCACGGATTTGCCCGCCGACGGGGATCGGCGGATGACCTTCAGGACCCGGTCGGCAATCCAGCCGGCCGCCAAGGGGCGGTGGTCCGGATCGGCAGCCAAGCGAGCGTTGTCCTCGGCTTCGGCCACCTCTTTCACCACTTGCACGGCAGGGTCGGTGATGAGGATCTTGGGAAGCAATTCCTTGGCGAGGCGGGGCTCGCCAGTTTCGGGGTCGGGTTGGACCATGCGCCAGGGGGCCAGTTCAGCGGTCTCGATGGCAAGTTGCTCTTCCTCGGACACGTTGGCCGGTCCGACCAGTTCCTGGTGAGGCACAAGTTCGTGGTTGAGCACATTGAACCGGGAGGTGATCTCCGGGCGATCGAAGTCATCGATGGCTTTGGCACGGATGGTGATCTTGGTGCTTTTCTTGGCAGCACGTCGGCGAGAGCCTTGTTCTGCGATGATGTTCATGGTTTGGGTGAAGGCCTCGGCGTCCTTGGAGACGCCAAGGGTGGTGGCGACGTCGTCGTGGGACATGTTCTTGATGTCCGTCATGTTGCGGTCGGTGGCCAATTTGTGGGCGTATTCCTCGGAAACGCCCAATTCCATCAAACGCTTTTTCGTTGCACTCTTTACGACCATGTTTTTTCCCCGCGATGGCCCTCCCACACGGACCTGCAGCACAATCAGGCGGGCCCGACGGGGTTCGAACCCGCGACCATCGGATTAAAAGTCCGACGCTCTACCTGACTGAGCTACAGGCCCAATGTAGCAACTTGGGCTTGTTGCCCGACTTGCATGGTCTTTTTATAGATTGCTGAGGGGCAGCATGCGCTCCTCCCTCTGCCTCATTGCCAAAAACAGCCTTTGTTTACTAAAACCTGTGCAAACGGGGCGAGATGCACATTGGAGCGCTTGCACGGGTTACGTTCTTTGACGGTCACCGGGCCCCTCAGTTCATGGCAGAAGGGCCGTGGTTTCGTGCCGACGATGCCCAAAGGGAGGCCTTGCGGACGGCGACGGATGCAACGGAAGTGGTGTGGAACACCCCACTGGGGCAATCCTTGCAACTCAGTTTACCGTTCACGGTGTACCCTCCACGAGAGGACACCGATGCATTGGCCGCCGCCATGCACCGATGCAGCCTTCCGGGAGGTGCATCGGTTCTTGACGTGGGATGTGGCAGCGGTGCGCTGTCGATCTTCGCCGCCAGCAAAGGCTGGCGCGTCACCGGGTGCGATGTGAATCCCATGGCGGTGGCATCTGCTCGGGGCAACGCCCGGCGCCACGGGCACCGTTTGATCGTTCATGAAGGGGGGCCAGGCCCTGCTGCTGACGGCGGCGATGCACAATGGGGCGGCGATGCATCCTACGACCTCGTGGTGTGGAACATGCCGTACCTCGCCCCGCCGGACAACATGGGCGAACAACACCTCGGTCCCTTTGAGGAAGCGTCGTTGACGGACACGTCGCCGTTAGGTCTCTACGCCGCCTTTGTACAGAGGTTGGCGACCACGTCCTTGCTCGCCAAGGGGGGGGTCGCCTTGTTGGTGGTGTCCTCCATGGGGGCGCAACCCGGTGCATGTTCCCAAGCCTGGGGTTGGGGATTGGCCGCTCAACCGGTCGTGCGGAAGACGTTCGATGACGGAGAGGTGTTGGATGTGTTGGCTCTGTGGCGTCCTTACGAAGGATCTCCTTTGACGCACGTTGCCACGGTCGAAAGCACCAATGCGTCCCTGTTGTTGTCCGATGACGCCGTTGGTCATCGTTTGTCGGCGGATCGCCAAGGCGAGGGTCACGGCCGTCAAGGACGGCCATGGGTGTCGTCACCCGATGCCATCGAAGCATCGTGGGTGGTTGAGGCTGGATCAACGGTCCATCACCGCCCGTTGGATCAAGTTCGTTTGGGCCATGCGCTGGTGGAGTGCATGCATCGACTGTCGCACCACAACAAAGGGATGTTCGTGCTCAAGTGGCCCAACGACATCTACGTTCACTGCGGTGATGGTGCGTTCAGAAAATGCGGCGGAATCTTGTATGAAATGACAAGCCGTGGGCCGCTTCACCGTCTCGTGGTCGGCATTGGGCTCAATGCGCTGGCTCCAAAGAACACATCGTTCGGTGGTGTGGTCGATGGGGGCGTGAGCACCGATCTCACGTTGCTGTTGTCCGTTGTTCATGCTGTCGTGGCGAGCCTCCACGAGCAAATTCCACACGGAGCAGGGCCGAGGGTGGAGGATGTTGCGGCCGTGGCTGCTTCATGTCAGGATGGTTTTGTTGAATTGGGGCCCATTCAATTCGAGGGCCAAACGGTTGAGGGCCCTCGGCTGCTGAGTTCGGGTGAGATCCTGGGGTCGATCGACGGTGATGTTGTTCGCATCAATGATTCAGACGCCATCGTCTGGGCCGGGCTCCAGGATGGCGTCCATGGCGGCTAGCGGGTCGTTGTTGTCGTCGTTCTCGTTGGATTGCCTGAGGTACAGCCCGTAGAGCAGCACCACTGTACCAATGGGGAAGGGCAGCATGTCGATCATGAACCCCCGCTCAATGGAGAACGAATCGAGGGTGGCATCCACGCCGTTGGTATCGATTTCCACAAAAAACGCACCGCCGTTATCCGCCTCAAACGTGTACCGTTCGGTGCCAGCTGCTGCCAACACCACGTTGGACGCATCCATCACCCGGTTGTCGGCGTCGCGAACCACCGTTCGGAGGGTGGTTTCGTCGGCCACCGTGATGTCGATCACCAACCGGTCACCTGCCATGAGGTTCACCTGCTTCTCGTAAGGATCGTCCCCTCCGTTGAGATCCAACGGATTGACCCATGCATGCATGAACAATGCGCCGAGCAACACCGTCGCACCCACCAAGATGAGTGCATCGCTCATCTTCATTTTTGGTGCAGTCCCAGCCCCGCCCATGGTGACCGTCCTTAATGCGCCTGCTCATCAATCTTGGGTGTTCAGCGTCTGCGTTTGGGTTTGGGGAGGCACAACCGTTCCCTCACCAGTCTGATCTTTCCGCTGGTCGTCAGACTGCGCAACCCTCTTCGGGTGAGGGCATCGTCGTTGCTCAGGACTTCACGAAGCGCCGCTGCATCCTCCAGCCGTACGCAAAGGATGCCAAGCCATCGCTCGTCATCGATGCCATGGGCCTCCGGCTCAACGAAATCCATGAGTCGAAGCGGCTGTTGGGTGTTGAGGTCTTCATCAAGTTGGCGAAGCAGGCGTCCAGCAGTCGACCGTTCCTCAATGCCAGGACGAAACGCCACACCAATCCAGCGACGCTTGCCGCGCAGCGCCTTGGTGAGTTTCCGGCCCACAATGCCCCGTGTGCGTGACCCGTCATGAACGTTGAGTCCGGATGGCGTAACCTCAAATCATCCGTCTTCCAGGGTTGTGTGTGCCCGATGCACCAGCAACGGCGACCGTTGAAACCAGCGATCATTTGGCGGCCATGGCCAAACAAGACGCATCGTTGTTGACCTTGGTTCGCACGCTGCTCCACCCACGCACGCTTCCCCATGTGCTGCTCTTGGTGTTGGCAAGTTCGCTGCTGTTTCTCGCCACCCAAGGTGGCTTCACCGATGCGTCGGCCGTGGCGTTCACCAGCATGGCCTTGGCGTATGCGACGGCGGGTGTGATGTCCTCCCTGCACGTTGTCCGGCGCTGGATGGCGTTGGATCCCCCGGAGGAGGGCGGAGTGAATCAGGCGACGACCCTCGGCTTTGCAAGACGGCTCATGCGTCGGGCCAAGATCTGCTTGTTTCCGCTCGTGCTCGCGTTGGTGTGGGCGATGTTCCTCTTCTTGATGTTGGGCGAAAACGGTGCGCTGGGCGACCAAATGACCAACCTCCCTGTGCTGTTGAGCGGGCTTTTTGTGCTGTGGTCGGTCGTCCAGGCTCGGAGTTTGTCCTCCTGGGTGTCGTCCGTCGCAGCGAAACGCCTGCCCGAACCGACACCACGCTCAGGTGGCATCGCAGGGCAGGTTGTCCTCCACACCGTGCTGCTTGGTGGTATCGCCGTTGGTTTGCTCAGTCTGTTCACCTTCATGGCCGGAGGCGATGCTGGGCTGGCTGCGGTGATTCAATCGAATGCAGCGTTCATCGGATTGTTCGCCGTGCTGATGGCGTTGTCCTTCGCCGTGACGCGTGATGAGCGTCGTTTGGCATCGAACCATCGTTCACTGCACCGGTTTTCGGGTGTTTGGCTGCTGATGTCGCAGTTCTTTGTGATCTGGCATGCACTCACGGTTTGGCGACACACAGTGATGGCCCCCCCTCCTGTGTTGTTGCTGATGGAGGAATTGATGTTGATGGTGTTCACGGTCATCATGGCCATCTGGGGCTTGACCTCAAAGTCCGTGAAATCCACACTGGGCTTGGTGCACGATGGAAACGCGCTGCCGATGGGGTTGGCGTTCGGGTACGCATATGCTGGAAGCGTTGCGATGTTGACAGGGGTGCTGGAGGACGTTCGGACCGTCATGATGGCGGGTCACGCCGTGGTGCTGTGCACGCTGCTGTGGATGCAGCGCAGCGTCCTGCGCCGTGCCCTTGGGCAACACGATGCGGAAGTGACCATTCAACGCACCGTCGATGCAGCAGCCCCCATATCAACCGGTTCCGACTCAACCCTTCTCCCTGCTGAGGGACAGCACGCTTCATCAATTGCACCACCCGAAGGCGAGGTTGCTGCAGGGGATGCAGGCACGGGCTCACCTGACCCAACTGCGGTGAGCGTGGATTGGGCCGACGACCCAGTGGAAGTGCTGGCCGACGATGTGGATTGGGACGGGCCTTCCAACGCGGGTTAATCCGGTCGTATGCCGGACAGCAAGGTCACCACGCGGATGCTGTCCTCGAGGTCATCGCTGACGCGCGCACCGAAGATGACGTACGCTCCTTCGTCGAGGGCGCTGGTGAACAGGGACGCCACAGCGTCCACTTGGCCGATGGTCATGCCCGGTCCACCCTCCACTTGAATCAAGCATCCTGTCGCGCCACCCACGTCCATGGGGGCGAGGGGAGCCTTCAGCGCCGATTCGAGAATGCTGCGTGGGTCGTCGGGTCGGCCGACGCCAACGAGCATCGTAGCTTCACCGTCCTGATCCACCATGGCCCTCAAGTCCATCAGATCGAGGTTGATGAGCCCCATGCGCATCAGGGTCCGAACCAGCCCGTCAACCAGGTCCTCGATCCATTCCGAACCCATGTGCCACTGCTGGCCTCGATCGCGTGCCTGGCGGGCCAAACGATCAAGCGAGAGACGAACCGTGATGTGGGCCATCGCTTCCAATCGGGCCAAACCCGCCTCGGCGATGCTCAGTCGGGTGTGTTGGGCTTCGAAGGGCAAGGCCGCTACGGCCAACACGATGGCGCCACGCTGCCGAGCCTGGCGTGCGAATTCCTGAGCAGCCCCCGTACCGCATCCGCCGCCCAAGGCGGTCAACAACACCACCAATTCGGTGGGTTCAAGAACGCTTGCCGTGAGTGATGATAACCCACGCATGCGCTGCTCGGCGAGCGGAGGCAAGGCTGCACACCCAACCTGGTCAAGGGTGTGGCCGAGTCGCAGCACGTGGATGCCTTCACCGGTTGCAAAGCTCCGTTCGTCGGCATCAATCAGGGCGAGGTGGACACCTCCACCCGACTTTTCGTGGGCTTGTTTGGCCCAAGCACATCCCAAACCGCCGACGCCAGCGATGAGGATGGTGGCGGGGTCCATGGCAGAAGTTGTTCGGTGGTTCTCAAAGAACTTTGGCGTGGTCTTTCAATCAGGCTTGGGTGGGTGCCAGACCGTGTGCTCATTCCACATAACGAAGGTACCGTCGCCGCGCATCCCGGGCCCATGCGTTGTCCGGTTCAAGCTCCAAGACCTGGTTGTAGTACTTCACAGCGTTCTCAAACTCGGACAGGTATCGTCCGTACAGGTGGCCGAGGTTGGAGAGCACAGGGATGCATTCGGGGTCCGCGTTGAGCATATCAAGCAACATCGTTTCTGCCCGACCGAGGGCCCCTTTGATCATCAGATCCTCTGCTTCATCCAAGCGCTCAAGTTGTTCGTTTGACAGCCCGTAGGTGTTCTCGAAAGCGTGATTCGACATGATGGTCGGGCCGCCCTGTCTTCGGCCCTAAAAAATCCTGCCGCCAAGGCTGGCTTGAATGATAGGTGTCGGGGCGGGAAAGTCACAAAAAACGGTGCACTGCGCCGCAGATTCTCGGGTGTTTTGCTGACAATGTTTAAGGAGTCCACCCAAGTCGGAAAGAGCAGAGGGTGAGGCCATGCTCAAAACCACTCAAACATCGCGAATTGGGTTGTTGACCTTGGTGGGTCTGCTGCTCCTCTTCCCTACGCTGGCCTCTTCGTACCATGGTGGCATCGCCGGTTCCCAAACCCACCAAGGTTCCACCGGTACGGTGGACATCGACGACGTCGCCAAATCTGGCTGCCTCTGCCACAACGAAGTGGCCGATAACTCGGTCCAGGTGGTGGTTGACCATGTTCCCTACGCTTACGAACCCGGCCAAACCTACGACCTTCGCCTCCAACTCATTGGCGGGCCGCCCGCCACCGGGACCTACACCGCTGGCTTTTCGATGCGAGTGACGTTGGGCGAACTGTCCAGCGACATGGCCCAAAACCCTGAGATCGACGGTGCCGTTGACCTTCAGGCTTTGACCCACACCGAAGCCTCCTCCGCCACGTCCGACCGTGCGTGGGACTTTGTTTGGACGGCTCCTGCTGATGCTGGCGCGGGTGTGGCTTACTTCTACATCGCTGGCAACTCGGTGAACGGGGATCAGGTGCCCGGTGTCGAAGACCGTTGGAATCAGTTCAATTTCGGGCTCAACGAGGGCGACGAAACGTCCGCCGCCATGGGCACGCGAACCCTCTTCGCCGGTGATGGCGAAGTGTCAGCGCCCGAACCCGAATCCCACGGTGTTGACCTGCACCACATGGGTGCGAAACTCCGTGCCCATTGGCTCGGTTTGCTCGGGTTCGGTGCCGTCTTGGGCGTCGTTGCATTTGCCGGTCTGCTTCTGAGGTACGGCTTCTCCACTTCGTACAAAGGCCGAAGCAATCAGCTTCGTCTGCGCTACAAACTCATGCGTCGAGGTGACCAGTGATGGACGACACCGTATCCCAACTGCTGCGAAAGGTGGCCGACGGCTCGGTGAGCGTCGAGGACGCCCGCACCGCCCTCGAAGGCGCTGAGTTGACGGAGGGCCAGATGTCGGACGCCATTGACCACGGTGTGTTCAACGTCGCTGAACCGGGCACCATCGTTTCCGCTTCGCTTGCACCTTCGGGTGGGTCGTACCTCGCCATGTTCTTCCTCGCTTGGGGTCTGTTTTGGATCTGCTACTGGAGTTTCTCGATGGTGTACGGGCTCGCCAAAAAATGGGACCAGCAGCAACTTTCGTTCCACTTGGCCATGACGTTCACCACCCTCATCATGGTCGGTGTGATCTACCTGAAGTACATCCTGCCCGACACCATCATCGTCAAACACGCACAAAACAAATTCATTCCGGAACACCAGAAAGACTGGCGTGAATACAAATGGTGATGGACATGGCACGTGAATACGAACTCAAACCAGCACCCGGACTTGACGATGCCGACGGTGCCGGCATGCACACCACCATCAACCGACGGCAGTTCCTTCGTTACGGATTCAACACCGCTGCCGGTGTGCTGACGGCTTCCTTGGGCATGTTGGGCTTCGCCGCCATTCTCCTTCCACCCGGTGGTGGCGGCGGTGGTGACCTTGCGGTCAATTTCTGGGCCAAGGGGCGTGAAGACGAGGCTTGGTACGGCGCCAAACACCTGCAACCCATGACCAAATCGGACTTCGTTGCCGAAGCCGCCAACTCGAGCACCGGGACCGCCGGTGCTTCGGGTGTGTGGAACGGTGTCCCAGTCGTGGTGATGTACGTCGAGCACAGCCGCAACGCTGGCACGCCCGAAAGCAACGGCAAAGCCCGGTTCCAGTTCACCGAAGGCTACGACGAGACAGGCAAGTACGTCGGTCACTTCGAAGACTTGGCCGAGGTCGACCCCCGCCTGATGCCCAGCGACGACCTCGTCATGGTGTTCGGCCGCTGCACGCACTTGTGCTGCATTCCAGGTTGGCAACTGGTGTCCAATTCGTTCACTGAGGATTCCTGGACCCCCGGTGGCGGTGACGACGGTGGCACCAAGCTGTTCTGCATTTGCCATTCCTCCCGTTTTGATCCCACGGTGCTTGAGATGAACTCCAACCGAAACCGTTCAACCGGTGCCACGTTCAAGTACGCTGGTATCCGCCGTGCAGGCGGGCCTGCCCCTGTGGGTCTGCCCATCATTCCCATCCAACTCAACGGTGACACCATTGAGGGCTTGACCGACTACGTGGATTGGTACACGTTCTGTGACTGAGGTGATCGTGTGACAACAATGTTCTGGGTGCTTTGGTTCTTCATCGTCTTCCTCGTGGTCTTGGTGGCGTTTACGCTGCGCAAAGAGAGCGAAGAAATGCCTCGGCGCGACATCCTTCGTGCCGTCGAATCATCCGGCAAGATGGGCGTGGCGGAAAGGTCGTTCCTCTGGGTGTTCTCGTGGTTGGACACCCGATTCCGTCTGCAGGACTACTGGAACATGTCCAAAGGCGCCTACTACAACATGCACCGTCAAATGCCGTTGACCCACGCAGAGAAGTACAAACTTCGCATCATCTGGTACTGGTACCCGCTGTACTGCTTGGGGGGCATCTCCTTCCTGTCGTTCATCATTCTCGTGATCACCGGGACCGTGCTGGGTATTTACTACGTGCCCGGCGGCGAGGGTGACCCCTCGCCAGCCTACGCCAGCATGGAGTACATCATGACCCAGTTGCCGTTCGGCTACATTCTGCGGGCGGTTCACCACTGGACCACGCACTTCATGGTGGCCAGTGTGTTCTTGCACATGTGCCGCGTGTACTTCACCGGTGCATACCGCAACCCACGTGAGTTGAACTGGCTCATCGGTGTGGCCCTGATGGCCCTCACCATCGTCTTTGGATATTCGGGTTACCTCTTGCCATGGGACAGCCTCGCCTACGGTGCTGCCATCATCGGCATCAATTTGGCCAACTCGAGTCCGCTGGTTGGCAAATACGTGGCCACCTTGCTCTTCTCCGGCTCGGAGTTGACGCCCTTGACGGTCACGCGCATGTACTTCATCCACGTGTTCATCTTGCCCGTCATCGTGACGACGCTCATCATCATTCACTTGTTTATTGTCTGGGTGCAAGGCATCGCGGAGCCGCACTGATCTTGGAGGGTGAATCATGGGACTGATTGACAATTTTGGCCGAGTTGCCTCCATGTACATGGAGGAAAAAGAACAACTGCAGAAAGCGGAAGAGAAGCGAAAGCGCACACGTACCGGTCACGGTTTTTGGCCGCACGAAGTGCTGCGCGACACGATCATCTTCGCATCGATGATCTCCATCCTCCTCTTTTACGCATGGTTGATTCCACCGCCCCTTCACGGTGCTGCTGACCCCTACGCACAGGCAGGCTTCGTGTTCCCCGATTGGTACGTGCTGTTTTCGTACGGTTACCTTCGCTGGGGTGAATACCTCCCCCAGTTTGTGGTGCCCACCGGATTCATCGGTGACATTGTGGGTCAACCGGTGTTCCCATGGAACGCTGCATGGTGGGGCGCTGCGTTGACCGGCATTCCCGTCGGCATCCTTGCCCTTCCACCCTTCCTCGGCGGCCGTGAGAAGCGACCGGTGGAGGACCCCTGGTTCGCTGCCGCCGGTGCGGTTTACCTCGCCCACATTTGGTTCATTTCGGTGTTTTCCATCAACATCTTCTTGGAACTGTACGGGAAAAACCGGTCCGACTTCTGTAAGTTGGACTCGCACGGCGACCTGTTGTGCGGCACACGCGACCCGTGGATTGCGGACGTGTTCAACTCCATACCGTGGGTCATGACCGGGGTCCTGATGTGGATTGTGGTGTACTTCATCGGCCGTATCCTGTTGGTGAAGGCCCTGGGTGCTGGCTTCACGGTCGCCAAAAGCCGTCAACTTCTCGTTGGCGCCCTCATCATTTCCTCAGCTGCGACCGTCGCCACCTTCGATACCTACGACAAAGGGTTCTGGGACGCCAAAGGTCTGCTGACCATCAAAGATTACGGCGAACTCGAGGCCATGCGCACCCAACCCAGCGATGTCCATGTCCACGATGTGAACGAATTCACGGACGATCGCGGTTGGTCCGAATCTGGTGTTGTTCCCACAGCCGCATGGCTTGATTGGAACATCTACCAACCAGCCCGATACATCATCACGGACTTCAGCGATGCCAACGGCCATCAAGACCTTGACAACGGCGTCAACGGAGCCCACGGGACGACCACCTTCTCTGGCGGTGAGGGATGGACTGCAACCGGACAGTTCACCGTGACCGAGGACACCACTTACTTCCCAGAGGGCCACCCAGAGGAAGTCACCAACGACGGCATCACGACCGACTTGGGTTGTGAATACCGCTCGAGCGAGCGAAAGATCGACGGCATCAACACACAAGCCATGGTCGCCACCACCCTCACCGTGATCGACGCCAACGGCAATGTGGTCAGTTCGTTCGAAAACTGTGTGGGCGACACCACCGAATTGTCGGTCGGCACCTACGACTACACCTATGAAGTGGTCGTGAGCGGGGCTCTCGCTGAGAACAACAGCATCAGCACCGAGACGGCGTTCACGGTGGCTGCTTACCAACCCTTGCTGATTTGGAACGACGACGCTCCAGACTCCCTCGCAGGTCACACGGTCAACCTCTCCAACGCCGATGAGATGGCGCTTGGTGGCACGGCCTTCGGCGTCATTGAGAACCCCAGTTACCATCTAAACCCGAAGTCCTTGGACGCAAAACTCACCTACGCGATGTTCATTCCATCCGTGACCTTTGGTGCCCTTGTCTTTGTTCTGTTGCGGTACATGGCTCGCGGGTACGAGTTTGAGATGAACAAGTGCTACGGTTGCGACCTCTGCGACGACGCCTGCCCTGTCCGTTTGTTCAACGGCGGTGACAAACTCAACATCATTTACAACTCGTGGAACAACGAAGACGACGGTGTGCCATTGTATTCGTGTCTGACCTGCTCAGCGTGCACCAATGCCTGCCCTCAACTCGTGGACTATGATTCGTACGTTGACATTCGTCGCAGTTTGATCGTGGGCGGCCCACAAGCTGAGATCCCTCACACGGTGCTCCAAGCTGTGCTCAACGCTGAAGCCGACGAAGCTGCTGATGAGGACTTCATCGCAGTGGAGGACTACCCGATTACGTCCAATGTGGGTTACTACCCTGGCTGCGTTGACTACCTCGACCAGGAGATGGTGTTCTCCCATGTGAACGAAGGCACGATGAACCTCGGTGACACCACCACGGCGGCCTTCACGCTGTTTGAGGAAATGGGAACGGACGTGGCCTACCTCGGTCGTGACTTCTTGAAGTGCTGTGGCCATGACCAGAAGTGGCAGGGGTTGGATGAAGTCTTCGAGAAGCTCAAGGCCTACAACCAGCGGAAGATCAACGAATCCGGCATTGACACCCTGGTTTCGTCCTGCGCCGAGTGTTTCCGAACCTTTGCTCGTGACTACGAGTTGGAGGATGTCAAGGTCATGCACACCACCGAGTTCCTGCTCGAGCAAGGTTTCGACATGAACCTCAAGACCGAAGACACGACGGTGACCTTCCACGACCCGTGCCGACTGGGTCGGCAAATGGGCGTGTACGATGAACCCCGTGACCTCATCACCTCGGTGGAGGGCGTGGAACTCGTGGAGATGGAGCATCACGGCGAGGACGCCATGTGTTGCGGTGTGTCGAGCATGATGTCGTGCAACGAAAACGCACGCTCACTGCGCGTGACCCGCATGGAAGAAGTGCGTGCCACCGGTGCCGAGACCATGCTGACCTCCTGCCCCAAGTGTGTGTCGCACTTTGAGTGCTTGAAGTTTGAAGGGGATGAAGCCTATCAGGACATCGAAATCTTGGACGTGGTGTCCTTCTTGGCCCGCCAAGTCAACGAGAAGAAAGCACTCGTTGGTGGCGATGTCCAAGCCGGTCAGACCGCAGAAGCCTGAAACTGAACCGATAGCCAATGTCGGGCGTTTCTGACCCCCCCTGGGGAGGTTGTCCACATGGCTTGTCCGGTCTAACGGCCGCATGCTTCATGCGCTGTGCTCGAAGATGAACACCATGGGCGGGAAGGTGTCACCCCTGTTGGGCACCCTCGCCCTTGTGTCAGGGATGTCAGGTCTGCGTCTCGATCGACCGATGGTCCAAACGATGTGGACGGCACTGTTCATCCTGCTCTCGGCCATCATCGGCTGGATGTACGTCACCACCCCTTCGTTGGCCCTGATGTACGTGGTGGTGGAGTGGTGTGTGTATTACCTTGGCCACATCCTCTTTTTCCGTTTCAAGTTGCATCATCGACTCCGCAAATCGTTGGGTGACGAACGAGCTTGGGCCACCTACGAATCCGTGCTCGGAGTGGTGTTCTTCAACCTGGGTTGGTCCCTTGCCATGTTCCTTCGTGTCCATGCCGAAACCGTTGACCTCTCAATACCGACCGCTGTGGCCACGACCCTTGGTGGTGCGCTGTTTTTCGTCAGCGTCGGGATCAAGACCTGGGCGACGCATTTGGTCGGCATGGACGTGTATTACTACCGGGACTTGTTTCATGACAGGGCAGGCGATGGAGCGTTGGTCACCTCCGGGCCGTATTCGGTGTTCTCCAATCCCATGTACGGGATCGGCAACGTGTCCATGCACGGTGCAGCGTTGGAGGCAGCTTCCATCCAAGGGTGGGCGGTCGCCATCGTCTTCCATGTTAGCATCTACGTGTTTTACATGAGCGTTGAGCGACCGTTCGTGCGTCGGGTCTACGCATCAGCACCTTGACCGTCAGCGGTCGTTCGTCCCGTCGTCGTCCTCTTCCATTCCGACGATTTCGTAGTTGGAAGGGAACAAGCCAACGGCGACCCCGAGAATGAGCGAGAGCAAGCCCCATGCAAAGTTCTGCTGGACAAACATCAGCTCGAGGGCGAGGGCGACGAGCAACAAACCGCCAAGGTTGGACACCCAGACGAGGGTCTTGAACGTCGACAAGCTGACACCTGCGGTGCCCGGTTTCCTGTATGGGCCAAATTCGCCTCCAAACCGTTGTGCAGTGGGGTCCTTTCCTTTCTTGGCCATGCTTCATCCTCCGGTTCACGTTCATCGGTCGATCATGGTGATGGCGTCGGTGGGGCACGCCAGCACACAAAGCCGACAACCGGTGCAAGGGTCACGAAGGACCTTCGCCTTTCGGTTGCTTTCCACCGACATGAGGGGGCTCTTCATGGCCACATGGTAGAGTTCAATCGCATCGTCATCGCACACGATGGTGCACTGGTCGCAGCCGATGCACTTTCGTTCCTCCACGAAG
>Ga0255777_10001377_pt1 | contig 22927 bp, 21 predicted proteins | sample 101ome_15_FD_179975 | JGI IMG/M metagenome (GOLD analysis project Ga0255777, IMG submission 179975) | Coastal salt marsh microbial communities from the Groves Creek Marsh, Skidaway Island, Georgia - 101402AT metaG (version 2) | ecosystem: Environmental > Aquatic > Marine > Intertidal zone >... | reverse complement strand
ACCGCTCACAGCGAACAAGATGGTCGTCACGACGCCGGTGTCCCCCGCTGCAATGAAAATAGCTGCAAAGAGCACACCGAAATTCACGATGAAATTGACCAACCATGAAATGCGTCGATTCATGTTTGAGGCGAGTTCGTAGTCTTCGGAAAGACCGGCAGGTCGTGCCCGAGGGGCCTTGACCTTCGCCGCCTTGGCAGCCTTAGCGACGGGTTTGGCCTTGGCCGCAGCCTTGGCAACTGTTTTGGGCGTTGCCACTTCACTGGTCTTTGGCTTTGCCGCCGCCGTTTCATTTCCACCTGCTGCCGCTGCTTTATCGAGCAATCCCATGAATTTCACGCTCCTTTGTACGCTTCACCGACTTGTCGGTAGATGTCGAAATCTGGCGATGCCACGAAGGCGTTGATGGATGCCTCGGACATGTTCCCGAGAAGGTCATCCACCATGGCGTAAAATTCGGATCGCACACTGTCGGAGGTTTCAGTGGGTGCGGCATGGACGGTCTTCAGCAGTTCAAACCCTGGGCTGTTCATGAATTCGGTCACGATGGCTTCGGGGAGGTGATCGCCCAGCAAATCGTTGGAGAGGTGAACGAAACGTTCGAACAACGCGTCCATCTCATCTTCGGGTACGGCTTCAGCAACGGTCGGAGCATTGGCTGCTTGACCACCCTTGAGCTCCTTTCGCCGATTCATTAATTCCTGGAGAACAGGCTTGAGCTCGGCCAGGGATGCGGCATCCCCACTGGCTTTGGCTGCTTGGTACAACGGTTTGAGTTGACGAAGTTCGCTCTCCACGGCCTTCAATTCCTCAGCGGGCGTGAGTTCGGCTGTTGGTTCGTCTTCGCCGATCAATTCAACCGTTGGCGCTTCCCGAAGTTCGGCTTGTTTTTCCTCAAGTGATGCCTTGCGCATCACGATGATTTCACGGTCCAGCGAATGACCAAACCTGTCAGCGTACCGGTCGAGGAGGGAGCCTGCTTCTTGATTGCTGATGCGGTCAATGTGGCCGTAGATCTGCTGCAGCGGCTTTTCAGAGCGTTTGGCCCAGAGCGCCCCGTATTCCGATGATTCCACCTTGTCGGACAGGGAGGATGGTGCTGCCTCAGGCATTGGAGCCACAGGCAGAGGAAGGGGTTCACTCGGTGCGGTCACTGCGGGTGGGGCTGGCGCAGCTGGCAACGGCGCGGGCATCTCTCCAGGAAGGGGCATGGGAGGAAGCTGACCGGGCATCGGCAGAGGCGCAGGTGGCAACGGTTGGTCGTTCCCTGCGCTCTTGGATTTCTTGCCACGACGGAGCCCCATCTCACGCACCTCGTTTGGAGGGAGGGCAAGCCAGCCTTGAACCTTCCCTCATCCGAGGTCACGGTCCGTCGTTTCGGTGTCCATCGTCAGGACACGATGTTGGCCCAACCTTTCATCACCAAAAACGTGGCACCCGATTCATGGGTACGGATGCGGTCGCCGGCTTTGGTTTCAATGCGACGGTCGCCGAATTGTGCGACGGCATCGTCGACCGTGAACTCCACTTCCACCTCTTCGTCAAGCCCCAGGACAAACGCTTCCTTCAACGGGTTGAACGAGGTGGTTTTGTCAGGATCCAACCGGTCGAGTGGAAATTCCGTCACCCGCATCCCTGATTTTCCATGAAGCGAGGTGGGCCAACGAATTTGACGTCGCACATCAATGGTCACGACCTCGTCGGTTTCACCAGCAGAACCAAGCACCACCGATGCATCGGATTTGAGTAAATTCAAGAACAAAGCTTGGTAATTGGACAACAGATCAAATCGACCCTCCATCAACCGCTTGGTTCGGTCAGGGTGATCGATCAAAGCCGCCAATTTCCGAATGGAATCTGCGGTGGTCTGCGAGGTCTTGCCCTCCCGCTCCTGGAGTTCCTTCAGCGACGCTTCCAAACGCCTCAGTTCAGTGGATGCTCCATCAACACCGCGGTTGATGTTGGTCAAGGTCGCCACCATGTCTTCCATGCCTGACCGAAGCCGACGGGTCCAGCCCTGCGCGTCGGCGTCCTTGAATCGTGCAAGCCCCCCTTGGACATCCACACCTTCGCCACGGATGTGAGCCACCAATTCACGGCGGGCTTCTGAATCGAGGTGGAAAAACTTGGGATCACGGTAGTGAAGGTGGAACCCACGATGACCCGAAAACGTGACTTGGAGGTGACGCTCATCAAAACCAAATTCGGGTTGGAGGAAATCGTTCCAAAGCGTCCACGCCTGTTCTTGAATCACCTCAAGCATGGCCGGGAAATCACGATCGGTGACACCCGGAAGGTGGTCACCGTCCAGATCAAAAATCAAGTCAGCACCTTGCCAACCTTTGTCGGCCATCTTCATCTCATAAGGGCGTTTCCAATACGCTGTTGAATAGAAGCACGAGTGCATGGCACGCTCACTGAGGAAGGTGCGAACATCGTTGACGCTCGAAAACGCCTTGTGTCGCAAAGGGGGAGCGCCTCCGAACGGGATGAACATCCATTCTCGCGTTCGAACCCTGGGCGGTGACCACAAGTCTGCATGGCGGTAGTACTGGCTGAACCGGTGCGCAAACCTCGCCCAACCTGTCGACAATGTGCCCGCCTCATCGGGAAAGGTCCGACGAGGCTACATGAACCGTCCGATTAGTCCTGCTTCATCCAGAAGCGTTCATCTGCGGGGGACACCTTGGTGACCGTATCGGCACCGGTGGCTTCCACGTAGTGGTCCCAACACATGTAGTGCTTGTCCACCACCATGGCGTTTCCAAACGTGAGTCGGGTGCCGCAGGTGTGGCAACGAGGGCCGAGTTCACCGTTGGGGGCTTGAGCGAGTTGGACGTGTTCGTGCGGCATGCAAACCCTTCCTGTTTTTCCGTGCTGGCCTGAGTCTTTGAACTTGAGGGAGGTGTTTCTTCACCAATCGGTGTTTTCAAATTCTGCACTGGCAACCCACTTCAACAAATCAAGAGCAACATCGCACGATTCCGAGACTTCGGGCAACGGGTCTTGAGCGTGCTTTTTCAACACAGGAACGATGGAAACATCACCGATGGCACCCATGGCTTCAGCTGCTTCATGGCGCACCATCACGTGTTCGTCCGCATCTTCAAGCCGCTCAATGAGGGTGGGGAGGGCAACGTTGTTTTGCATTTGACCGAGAACGTACGCAATTTCATGTCGAAGCAGGGCGCTGGATGCCACAAATCCGTCGCACAAGGCCAGACATGCTTCATCCGTACGCTGGTTTCGCAGGGAGAACACCGCTCGCATGCGCTGAAACATGGGTGAGGATTCGTCGAGCAGCGCAGTACGCCAAGCTTGCACGTCGCCGTTCGGCTGGGGTGGAGCGGGGTCCACCGATCCGTATTGGCTCACTTGTGGCATCGGTGTGTTGGCCATGTCGTCACCTCATGCGCCGATGAAGTCAATGGTTTGAACATCGAAATCGGGGCGAATCATGCCGATGGCTTGGCCGTCGTTGATGAACTTGCGAATGGAAGCGCGGCCTTCATCACGGTAGTCGATGGTGCGGTCGTTGACATACATACCGACGAATTCACGGTTGGTGTCGTCGTCGATGCCACGCCCCCAGGCTTTGGCAAATTCAAGCGCTTTGTCGGGAGATTGGATGGCGTGTTCGATGCTCATTTTGGTGTAACGTGTGATGTCTTCCATCACTTCATCGCCAAGGTCCCGGCGAACCACGTTGCCGCCCAATGGCATGGGCCAGTTGTCGGTCGAATTGTTCCACCACTTCCCAAGGTCAATGAGAACATCCAAGTCGTGGTCGACATACGTCAGTTGACCTTCGTGAATGATCAAACCAGAAAGGTAGGTGTCGTCAAGGATGCGTGGAATGATCTCGTCAAACGGCACCACCTCAACCGTGCAGTCGCCCCAAGCCAGGCGCAAACCGAGGTAGGCACTGGTTTTGAGCCCGGGAACGGCGATGGTGCCTGCACGGGCTTCGGTTTCCGTGACGCCCTGCTTGCACACGATCATGGGGCCATAACCCTCTCCCATGGAGGCGCCGCAGTTCATGAGCGCATAGTGTTCGGCAATGTCGGGGTAGGCGTGAATGGACACGGCCGACACCTCGAGATCTTGATTCATGGCACGGTGGTTCAAGGTCTCGATGTCTTGAAGTTCGTGGACAAAGGTGTAGCCCGGTGTTGGGAAGGCACCCGTCGTCATGGCGTGAAACATGAACGCATCGTCCGGGTCTGGGCTGTGACCGATTCGAACAATTTTGTTTCCAGCCTCATCCAATGGGAGTTCCACGACCATAATTTGTCCACCGAACCGACCTTCATGAACCAACCGTTTCCATCACCATGCAAACTCGGGTTCATCCTTCAAACCACACGCCTCACGCAGGAAGGTTTTGAGTCCTTTCACGTGGTGCGAATTCAACCGATTGAACACCTCGCCGTAATACTGGTCAAGTCGGTCGTAGGCGAGGTCCGACCGCGTCATTGACCACTCAATCACCGCATGACGCTTTGCCGAATCCGACTCAAACCCCTCAAGGTTGGTCAAAAGGGCTTGGTGGGCGGCTTGAACGAGGTGCAACGGCGTGTCCTTTCGAGCCACGAAGACGCCAAAAATCATGGGCAGGTCGTGCCGGTCCAACCACGCTTGACCCAAGTCCATACGGACCATATCGGGGAACGCTTTGGCGACCTCCAGCGCCCGATCACCGATGAGCAGCGCGCCATCAGCACGGCCCAGCATGAGTTCGTAATCGGGGCCGGTGGTGATGTAGTTCATGGCAATGCCTTGGGTTTTCAAGAGGTGCTTGAGCAAGGCCACCGACGATGCGGAGTCCGAGGGCAGAGCAATGGTGTTCATCGATTCGATGGGCTGGGCACCAAACAACAGCACACTGCCCACCTCACCCTCCGATCCGATGCCAATGTCAGGGAGGAGCACCAATTCATCCTGATGCTTGGCGTAGTCGGCGGCAGGAACGGGTGCGATGATGCAATCCCTGCGCAGCACATGGCCGGTCAACCATGCCGGTGGCGCGGCGAGCACGTTCCATGAGGCGTCCAAATCGTGGAACAAAGGATCGCAGTTGATGAAGGCCACACGGCCCAGGGTCGTTGACCAAGTCGACATAATCGGTTCACCTCAAGACGCCATGGGCAGCGATGTTCGTGGCGGCACCTCCACGGGCACGTAGGGAGCGAAATGGGTGTACACCGTGTTGCGTTGAATGGGTTCACCGCCGGCGTCTCGAATCAACCGTGCCAGGTTGTTTCGGTCGTGGTCCAAAGGCGTTGTTGAACCAGCAAGGTGCATGATGGATTCTTTTTGGACCGTCCCGTCGATGTCGTCGGCGCCGTATTGCAGCGCCAGTTCTGCCAAATGGTCACCGATGTTCATGCGGTAGGCTTTGATGTGGGGGATGTTGTTCAGCATCAGCCTGGACACGGCGATGGTGCGAACCACTTCGGCGGCGGTGGCCAATTGTGCTTCGGGGAGACGGGAGGCATCGGGTAAGAATGGATAGGGAACGAAACATTGGAACCCACCGGTGCGGGATTGCAACGCTCGCAGGGCCATCATGTGATTCAACCGCTGCTCAAGTGATTCCACCGTGCCAAACAACATCGTGCAGTTCGATGGAAGACCGATTTCATGGGCCTCCTGATGAATTCGGAGGTATTCCTCTGAGCTTTCCTTGCCGTTGCAGATGTGGGCGCGCACATCGTCATCGAGAATCTCCGCACCGCCGCCCGGCAACGAGGTGAGGCCGGCGTTTTTCAGTCGTTGAAGAACATCTTTGGTCGAAAGGTCCGATTGCTGAGCGAGGTGTTTGATCTCCACCGCTGTGAGCGCTTTGAGGCTCAAATGGGGGTGAAGGGCCCGCACCCCTTCAAACATGGCCACGTAGTGGTCAACATCCCAATCAGGGTGCAAGCCACCGACGGAGTGAACTTCGTCAACATGGGCGGCGTACTGGCTCACATCATCGATGTACTCCTGAACCTCCATGGCATAGGCGTCCTTCGCTTTTCGACCCCGACGGAACGCACAGAACTTGCAAGCCAGCACACAGACGTTCGTTTGATTGATGTGAACGTTCGCGTTGAAGAACGTGCGCAAGCCAAACCGTGCGCGCCGAGCATGGTGGGCGAGGCGACCCACTTCGTGAAGGTCGGCGTGCTGGTACAACACCAAACCATCATCAACGGAAAGCGGGATGTTTTGGCTTAATTTTTCAACGATCGGTTGCAGAGTGGTGGACCATGACTCTTGACGGAGGGTTTCAGCAAGCCGAACCGGCCACTCTTGGTGAGCCCCAGCCAACGCGTTCGCAGCCATGTTTGTTGGTCCCGCTTTCGCTTCAAGAAGGTGTGCTTCCATCCGTGTTCATCGTACGCTGAACAATTTTGATTTCACCAACAGTTTTCGGAATTCCTCAATGATGAACACACCCGAGGCGACGAGCACAACGATGGCCCAATCACTCAGCGCGATCGAGGTGGTGGACAGCAACGAACCGATCTGTATGCTGGTCAATGGGATGGTCGCCTCGGCGAGTTGGACAAAGAAGAGCAGCAGTCCAAACGAAATCAACAATGCATAGTTGATGGCCTTGTTGGAGAACAACCCGAGTTCGAACACACTTTGATCGTTGGACCTGCAATTAATCACGTTGAACAATTGGAACACGATGAACACGGCAAACGCCATGGTTTGTGCGTGCTCGAAATGGCCGTCAGCGTACGCCTGCCAAGCCTGAATCGCCGCTTCGTCGCCAGCTTTGCATGCTCCCACATCGAACGCTGTGGTGGTTGTTTCCGTTGGCAGAATGTCGCACTGTGCCAATCCGCCACCGGCGAGGAAAAAGACCGCCAGCGTGCCGGTCACCATGACGGCGCCGAGGTAGAAAATGAGTGAGATGTCTTTGCCGTTGGGAAGGTTTTCCTCAACCGGCCTCGGTGGACGTTCCATCACGTTGCCGTGTTCTTTTTCAACGCCAAGGGCGACCGCAGGGGGCCCGTCCATCAGGATGTTGATGACCAAAATCTGCGTGGCCGTCAACGGCAGGGACCAACCAAACACGAACGTGGACACAATGATCAACGCCACGGCCGCCACGTTGGTCGACACCTGATAGCGAACAAAGTTGCGTATGTTTTGGTAAATTTTACGACCTTCTTCCACCGCATGAACGATGTTGGCGAAGTTGTCATCCTGCAGCACCATGTCGGCGGCATCCTTCGCCACATCGGTGCCAGCAATGCCCATGGCGATGCCAATGTTCGCACGGGAAAGCGCGGGTGCATCGTTGACACCGTCACCGGTCATGGCCACAATTTCACCTCGTGCCTGAAGCGCAGCCACGATGTTCATTTTCTGATCGGGTGTCACACGGGCATAGATGGACACGTCCTGGGCCACCGCTTCGAGCGCATCGCTGTCCATGGTGGCCAACATGTTCCCATCGATCGCAGGTTGTTGACCGGATTCGATGTGGAGTTCAGCCCCAATGGCGGCAGCGGTCATGGCTTGGTCACCGGTGATCATCTTGACTTTGATGCCAGCTCGCTGACAGGTTTCGATGGCATCTTTGACCTCAGGACGGGGCGGGTCCATGATGCCCACCAGCCCAAGGAACGTGAGATCGCTTTCGACCACCTTGATGTCCGTTTCATCGGCATTGGGTTCCAATTTCTTGGCCAGGATGGCGATGACGCGCATCGCTTGCGAACCCATCGTGTTGTTTTGTTCAAGCACGGTGGTCCAATCGCTGGGTTCGAGGGGGACCACAACGTTGCCGATGATTTTGCTGGTCGCCAACCCCTCATAACCACCGAGGCTGCCTTTGGAAAACACCCATCGCCCTCCCTCGTACTCGTGGACAACACTCATCCGTTTTCGGGTGGAATCAAAGAAGAATTCATTGAGGCGAGGGTGTCGGTGCGAGAATTTCTTCACGTCGCCGTTGATTTTCCAACCAGCAACGGCGCATGCTGAATCGGTTGGGTCGCCGATGGCTTGCCAATGCCCGTCGGCTTTGGCGATGGTCGAGTTGTGGCAGAGGGCCAAATTGGCCCCAATGAGACGGTGGAGCAGGTTTTGTTGCTGTTCTTTGAGCTCATCATCGCCCAGTGCTTCGCCATTGCGGGTCAACTCTCCCTGAGGCTTGAACCCCTCGCCAGAGAAACCGAATTCGTCGTTCAGCGTCATCAACGAGCGTACAGTCATCTGATTCTTGGTCAGCGTACCGGTTTTGTCGGAGCAAATGACCGTGGTTGAACCGAGGGTCTCCACCGCCTTCATCCGACGGATGATGGCACGGTGGCGGGCCATGTTTCGCATGCCGAGCGAGAGCGTGATGACGAGAATGATGGGCAACCCCTCAGGAACAATGGCGACAAAAATGGCGATGGCGATGATGAATTGCTCAATGGCAGCGTCCCGCAGGTTGGCACCGGGCGTCCCGTATGCGACGATCATCTGCAACGAAACGAGCAACACGGCAACGACTAGAGCAATGAATCCGAGGAAACGTCCCAAACTTTCCAGTTTCAGTTCAAGGGGGGTCTTGGGTGTCTCGGCGTCGGCGATGTCCTTGGCGATTCGTCCGAGCTCGGTTGACATCCCGGTGTCGACCACCAATCCCAAACCGCGTCCCGTGGCGACGGTCGTTCCCATGTACGCCATGTTGAAGCGGTCGGCCAGCATTGTTTCGTCCGAACATTCCCCCACCGATTTGGACACTGTCAACGATTCACCGGTCAATGCCGATTCATCAATGCTGAGTTGTTGGCCACCGATGATGCGTACATCGGCAGGAATGTTCAGGCCGGACTCGAGTCGTACGATGTCACCGGGGACAAGATCCACCGTGGGCACTTCGTTTTCAAAGTCACCTCGGATGACGACGCATTGTGAAACGGACAGTTTTTTGAGCGATTCCATGGCGATTTCCGCTTGGCCTTCCTGCCAAAATCCAAAAAATGCGTTGGCCGTCAGCACGATGAAAATGAAGATGGCATCGCCAGGATGGTCAGGATTGATGAGCAGGGCCACCAGGGCAGCACCGATGAGTAGGTAATTCAGCGGATCGTTGTACTGTGAGATGAACCGGAGCCACGCCGGTGTTTTTTCAGGTTCGGCAAGTTTGTTCTCACCAAATTGAGCTCGTCGTTGGAGGACCTCATCGGGCGACAACCCGTTCGGTGAAGTGCCCTGGGTGTTCAGGCACTCGTCGACGGTCATGCTGTGCCAATGGTTCGCCACGGTCAATCACCCACGAAGACCAAGAGGTCTTTCCCTGTCGGAATTTCTTTCTCCATATTAGATTGATGGACAAAACCCCATGCAATTCAACGGTCAAACAGCGAACGGCGGTGGCTATACCTACTTGGACCGTTTGGGGTGATTCATGGACGGCCAACCGTACATTCCAGCAGGCGAATCGCCCATGGAATTGACGTTGCGTGTGGTCATCGTTGGCATCGTCCTCGGCGTTCTGATGACAGCGGCCAATGCATACTTGGGCCTGTACGCTGGCATGACGGTTTCGGCCAGCATTCCGGCTGCGGTCATGTCCATGATCATTCTTCGCTCGCTGTTTAAGGACGTCTCCATCCTTGAAAACAACGCCGTCCAGACCATGGCGTCCGCCGGTGAATCGCTCGCTGCTGGTGTGATCTTCACGGTCCCTGCGTTGCTGGTCATGGGCATTTGGGGCGAAATCCAATGGTTGGAAACCCTGATCATCGCCATGCTCGGTGGGTTGCTCGGCACCATGTTCACAATCGCCCTGCGTCGGTTGTTCATCGTCGAAGAAGCCCTTCCCTACCCCGAAGGCGTGGCGTGCAGGGAAGTGTTGGTGGCTGGCGAGGAAGGTGGCGATGGCGCCATGGCCATCCTGTATGCCCTGGCCATCGGTGGCATCTACGGTTTGATGGTGAAAGGGTTCGAAGTGACACACCACACCGTGGAAGGAGCCGTGAGTTTCATGTCCACCCGTTTGTATGCGGGCATGGACCTGTCCATTGCACTCCTGTCCGTCGGCTACATCGTCGGCATCCGGATTGCTTCGTTTATCTTCCTTGGCGGCGTCCTCGGATTCGGTCTGCTGGTGCCCATGTACGGCCTCATCTACGGTTGGCCGGCCACCGACTCGATGGTGGAAGGGTTCTACGGCATTTGGGCCGCTGAAGTGAGGTACGTCGGCGTCGGCGCCATGGTGGTGGGCGGTGTTTACACGCTGTGGTCGATGCGAACGACGATCATCACGGGGCTGTCCAAAGCCCTTGTCCGCACGGACGCTGATGCGAATGAACTGCCACGAACTGAACAGGACCTGCCCATGCGGGGCGTGTTCGCGGTGTGCGGCGTGTTGGTGTTGTTGACATTCCTCTTTTACTGGTGGGCAACCGGTTCCTTGGTGCTGGCCCTCGCCGGAGCGCTTTTCCTCGCCTTTGTCGCGTTCTTTTTTGCGGCCGTCGCCGGTTACATCGCAGGCGTGGTTGGCTCCTCCAACTCCCCCGTCTCGGGCATGACCATCGCCACCCTGCTGTTCACGGTGGGGTTGGTGTGGGTGGTCGGCGACCTGCTGCTCGACATGGCGATGACCGATTTGATGTACGCCACCTTGCTCATTGCCGCCATCGTGGCGTCCAGTGCTGCAATTGCCGGCGATGTGATGCAGGACCTGAAAACCGGCCACATGCTGGGCGCCACGCCGAAGCGACAACAGGTGGCCGAAATCATCGGTGTTGTCACCGGTGCCATCGTCATCGGCCCGGTGCTCTCGTTGCTGCACAACGCGTTCCGAATTTCCCTCACGGCTTGTGAAATGAACCCGCTCGACGCCGACCCAACCTGTTCCAAAGCCCTTTTCGCACCGCAAGCCGAACTCATTGGCGCCATTGTTCAAGGTGCTTTTGGGGGCGAACTCAACCTGCAGATGGTCGTCCTTGGGGCTGTGATTGCTGTGACCTTAATTCGACTCAAGATGCCCGTGATGAGCGTCGCTATTGGGATCTACCTGCCGCTCGGGCTCTCCGTCCCCATCATGGCAGGCGGTGTCATCTCGCACGTGCTGTTGCGCAGCGCTCACCTTCGCACCGATGGCGTGCTGAGAGATGTGCCCAGTGAGCGGGCGCAAGTTGCAGCCAAGGAAGTGGAGAGTCGCGGTGTGCTCATCGGGGCAGGATTCATCGCTGGAGAGTCCATCATGGGCGTGCTCATCGCTGTGCTGATCGTGATGAAGGTCGACCTTCCCGACATCTTCGGCGTCGTCACCCTCAACAACGCCCTCTCGCTGTTGTTTTTCGGATGGTTTGTGGCCGTGTTCATCTGGCTGGCCACGCGGACGCTGCCCAAGGGCGGGACCCTTGCTGGTGACGCCGTCATGGTCACGGCAGATGCGGTGCGCAACCTCATCGACGCCCTGAAACCGCGCCAACGCTGAGTGACGACGGCTCAAGTCGTGGACACAAGGATGAAAGGCCACCCTTCACGACCGACGGGTGGTGACAGTTTGACCACGATTGAAGAACTCCAAGAAACAGCACGACGATGCCGCGTTCACATCGTTAACATGGTTCACCGTGCACAAGCCGGTCACCCTGGCGGGTCGCTTTCAGAGATCGACCTGCTGACGGCCTTGTACAAGACACAGTTGCGTGTGAAACCCGAGGACCCCCGCTGGGCAGACCGAGACCGATTTGTGCTGTCCAAGGGTCACGCCTCCCCCGGCATGTACGCCATCTTGGCAGAAATGGGTTTCATCAGCGTTGAGGATCTCAAGTCCTACCGGGTCAAGGGTGGGATTTGTCAAGGCCACGTCGACATGAAATGGTGCCCCGGCGTCGATTTTTCCGCTGGCTCACTCGGCATGGGTCTTTCCTTCGGCATGGGCGCCGCCCTCGCCGCACGCATGGACAAGAGCGAACGTCAATCCTACGTGATGCTCGGCGACGGTGAGATCCAGGAGGGTTCGGTATGGGAGGCGGCCATGGCTGCAGCCCACCATGAATTGGGCAACCTCAACGTCATTCTCGATCGCAACCGCATCCAGAACGACGATTTCTGTGAGGCACAAATGCGGATGTTTGACATCCCCGCCAAGTGGCGAGCGTTCGGGTGGAACGTCATGGAAATCGACGGTCACGACATGGAGTCAATCCTTGATGGATTGAATTTCTTGGCCTCAAACAACAACGGCCCATCCATCCTCATCGCCAACACCGTCAAGGGCAAAGGCGTCTCGTACATGGAGGACAACCCTGCCTTCCACGGCGCAGCACCCAACGATGAGCAGTATGCCATCGCCATGGCTGAATTGGGGGTGGCAGCTTGACCCGAATGGCAGCCACGCGAGACGGCTACGGGCAGGCCCTTTTGGATTTGGCAGCCAACCCAAAGGTGGTCGTGTTGGAAGCCGACCTTGGCAAGTCGACCAAGTCCCTTCACTTTCGCAAAGCCCACCCTGAACGCACCGTGTCGTGCGGCATTGGCGAGCAAAACATGCTCCTTGTGGGGGCTGGCTTGGCCGCCAGTGGGTACATACCCTTCGCCTCAACGTTTGCCATCTTCACCGAACGGGCGTTCGAACAGATGCGAAACGGTGTGGCCCGCCCCAACCTTGCGGTCCATTTGTGCGGCTCTCACGGTGGCACCCACACCGGAACGGACGGTTCCTCGGCCCAGTCGATTGAAGATTTGGCCGTGTACCGCACCCTACCCAACGTGACGGTCCTTCACCCCGCCGACGATGTATCAACCCGCATGCTGACCGTTCAGTTGGCGTCCACCACCACCCCATCGTACATGCGAACCGCACGAAACAAGACACCGGTGTTGTACGACGACGCGCCAGAGGGCACCATACAGATTGGAAAGGGCGTTGTGTTGGAGCATGGAGATGACGTCGCCATCGTCGCCTGTGGCGTCATGGTCGCCCAAGCGCTCGAAGCACGAATTCTGTTGGCCGAGCAAGGCATCCACGCCACTGTTGTTGACATGCACACCATCAAGCCGCTTGATGGCAATTTGGTGGACACCCTCGCCCAACGCTGCGGCGCCATCGTAACGGCCGAGGACCATTCCATCATCGGTGGACTTGGGGGCGCTGTGGCCGAACACCTCTCGGCGACCGGTGCCACCCCCTTGGTTCGCGTTGGCGTGAAGGACCGCTTCGGTGAGTCGGCTCAATCCGATGAAATGCTGGAGATCATGGGTCTTACACCCGCCGATGTGGTCAAGGCTGCCCTCGAAGCCATCGCAAGGAAAGCATGACACTGCGCTAGGGGAGGGTTCATAGAACCGCTTCGTTGCCCGTTGGGCATGGAATTTTTCTTGGACACCGCCGACGTTGATGAAATTCGTGAAATTGCCTCGTGGGGGATTCTCGACGGCGTGACCACCAACCCGTCGCTCATCAAAAAATCCGGACGCGATTTCAAGGAAGTGGTGCGGGAAATCGCTGGCATTTGCAGCGGCCCTATCTCGGCCGAAGTGACCGCCTTGGACACCGATGGCATGGTCAAGCAGGGTCGAGCCTTGAAGGCCGATCTTCCAGAAAACGTGATCATCAAAATACCGTGCACCCCTGCTGGCTTGGCTGCCACCAAAATTCTGAGCGAGGAGGGCGTGGACACGAACGTGACCCTGATCTTCTCCGCCTCGCAGGCGCTCATGGCAGCCAAGGCCGGCGCCACCTATGTCTCACCCTTCATTGGCCGAATCGACGACACCGGCCATGACGGCATGGAACTCATCGCTGAAATCATGAACACCTGGGCCAACTATGACCTCGATACCAAAGTGCTCGCTGCGTCCATCCGCCACCCCACGCACGTGCTCCAGTGCATCCAATTGGGAGCGCACACGGCAACCATGCCCGCCAAGACCTTCCGCCAACTGATGAGCCATCCTCTGACCGACAAGGGCCTGGACGGGTTCATGAAGGACTGGGCCGAAGTCGAAGCAGCAGGCAACGCATGATCATCATCAACCTTAACGACGCTGTTGACGAAGCGCGAACAGAGGTGACCCGACCCTGCAAACCATCGCACGACGGTGTGTCGTGTGCTTCCAATTGAAGGGTGCTGATTCAACTGCGCATGAGACCATTCAAGACGAATTGCAAGTCACAGGAATCGACGTCGCACGGATCTGGGCATCAAACGCGGAGGTGCGCGTTACATCGAAGCCAACCTGGTCAGTGCGGCCCGTCACCTTCCGGTGTGACGAAATGCTCTGTCCTCAGCGAGATGCCAAGGTGAGGTTCTTCCACATATCCTCGGGGACTTCCATGGCCAACCGAAGGCCACCCATGGCACCGAGGCGAACGGGGTCGTCCACAACGTGAACGTTCACATCGCCCATGTCGGAGAGTCGCCGTTCGATGAGGGCACCAAGGCCCTTGATGGACGAGCCGCCACCGGCGAGGACCATGTTCTTGCGGAACTCGTCGTGGTATTCGGGGTTGGAACCGGCGATGAGCTTCTTCACGTTCTCGACGATGGGGTCAACGATCGATTCACAGGCACGCTGCATGCAATCGGTGATGTCGAGGGTCATCGCCTTGCCTTCGATGGAGAAGTCCACAAGCACGGGCTCGTCAGGCGTTGCGGTGGACACGAAGGAGTACTGTTCTTTCCAGCGTCGAGCCATGTCCTTGGTGACCTGGGCACCGTTGTATTTCGCCGTGATCTCCTTGATGAGTTGGTTGTCAACGAAGTCACCAGCATGACCTGTGTGCATCTGATCGCCAGGGCCGGGGATGGTCCCGTACACACGGCACAAGTCTGTGGTGCCGGCACCGATGTCGATGACCAGGGTGTGGGTGATCATGTCCAAGGCGTAAGCGACAGCGAACGGTTCGGAAATGATCATGGCCGAGTTCACGGAACCCGCTGCAGCGTCAAAGATGGCCGTCTTGTCAACGTGGCTGGCTTCGGCCGGTGCACCGATGACGGCGACCACACGGTCGTATTCCTCGGGGTCGGCCAAGCCGATGAGGTGGGTGATGAAGTGGGCGATGAATTCGCGGTCTTCGGGCGTGTCCTTGATGACACCGAGTTCGAGCGGCCGGAACAGATTGAGTGCCAAGCGGTTCTTCAGGGCCTCGTGGCCGAAGAGCACATCGCGCTTCAGGAAATTGCGTGCGATGGGGTCTTTGGGGGTACCGATGACGGTCAGTTCTTCGACTTCGTGGCTGTCGGACGACACCATCACGGAACGGAAGGTCCCTAAATCGATTCCAATGTACAGCGTTTCGTTGGCCATGCGGTTGCGTAGTCCTTTCACTTTATGAAAGGTCCCTTGACCCATCAACGTTCACGTTACGAAGGGAGCGATGTGCAACACCGATGAACACACCTATAGAACGGTCGTTTGCGTGCGTTCAGCACCACGCTTCGCACGCATGGCAGTACCAAGCTGCGTACTCGGGATACAACTCGGCCATCCCGCTGCACGCGGTGCATTCCTTCAGTGTGTGTTCACCGCAGATGTCGATGACCATCTGAACGTGGTAGGCATCATCGATGTTGAGTTGTTGGCGCATGGCCCAAAGCAGCTGGTCTTCGCTCGGGGAAATGATACCGTCCTCGAGAACCATTTCAACGACCGTGCGGTAGTCTTGAAGGGTTGAGAAGTCGCGATGATCCAGCACCACACCCCCCTTTTCGGCGACGATGTCGGTGCCGCCCGGGTCGTCGACGAAGATGACAAAGGATTCTGGCTTGAGGTCATGATCGCGAAGCTCAAACGAGATGCGGTGCCCTTGCAGGTTGGCGTAGACCAAACGGCTTGATCGGTTGATGACGTTCGTGATGGAACGGGCGGTGGCCTCGGCGTCCCGTCCACGCTTCCAACCGGTGGGGCTGCGCTCGTTGTAGGCGTAAAATTCGGTCCCACGGCCGGGGTATTCCAGTCGAATCTCCTCACCGCCGTCAAAGCCGTTGGACACGATGGTGATGGCGGCGACTTCGGTGGACACGATGTTGTCGTCGTCATCAAAACTGATCATCAAGGGCTTCCGCTCCTCCGAGGCCGCGTTGTAGTGACCTTGCATCCCGCTCATCCACTTGTCTTCCAGGCGCTTGAGGGATTGCTCCTGCGCGCCCGTCAAATTCTTGTTCACGCCCAAAACATTCGCCAATTCACCCGATGCCATTTCCGATTTGAATTGCTCAATCAACTCGGCATCACGGCGATGTGTGGGGGGCTCGGGACGGCGACGCTCTTCGACGTAATTTGGATCGGCCCATTCGTGCATGCACGAGCCGCACTGCAAGTAACCCGCCATGCTGGAATCCTGTGCGTTCCCACCGCAGCGAGGGCAATCGCCACCTTCGGTGTAACCAAGGTTGGTCTTCGCTTCATCTCGACCTTTTCGCATGCCGCCAAAACCAGCCATAACGGTGATGGTGACACGGTTTTCTATGAACTCTTTGATGCCATCAAACGAGCCGCCCTTTGAGCCCGTAACGCATGAACCCCTCCTGGGCATAGAGGCGACGCAGGACCAATTCCACCGCTGCCCCCATGGTGATGTCGTGATCTTCATCGTCCACCAGGAGGAACACACCTTTGGGCCCGTCATCCAAGTGCAACAACACCGTGGCCAAGCCACCCAACAATGGCGCTCGCAACGCAAATTCCGAGGGGGCTCCCGCAGCGCTCAGCGCTGTCCACGACAACACCTTGCCAGTGCGGTGGACGTTGGTGGACTCGGCTGATCCGTGGTCGCCGAAGCGGGGCGGCCACACCACGGTGCCTCGGGTTCGCTGACCTTCCATGGCCAGTCGAGCGCCCGCACCCTCAACGTATGCTGCCTCAGACACAAAGGCACCTTGACTCACGTGCTGCGGATGGAGTTCCCTCGACCAAGCCTCCTCCATGGCAGCGTGTTCTTGAGCATCGACCGGCACTTCGACATCGAGGTGGGGGATGGTCACGTCCGCTCCACGCTTGGCCAACACCACCACGGCTTCATCGCTGAGCATCAGGTCCCACGAGCAGGCATCAAGGTCGTCCTCGCTGGCCACGTTCACACCGCACGCTGCGGCCAAGGTGGGGCCGTCCATGCCCTCAGGCACGCTCACCGAGTCCACCCGTTCCGTTCCGATCCGGTGGAGCACCGCAGCGACGGCAAGGGTGGTTGGGTCGCTGTCTGCACCAAACACACGGGCGCCGGTCAGCGTGAACGGGGATTGCACCACGGTGAACGAATCGTGGTGACTGAGCAGGTAACCTTGCCAGACAAGGTGTTCGTCCATCAGGCCACCTCCCGACCGAACACATGAACCGCACACGTGGCACCCGAGCCACCCACGTTGTGCGTGAGGGCCACTTCTGCGTCGCGCACTTGCCTTTGGTTCCCCACTTCGTGCCGGAGTTGTTGAAAGACCTCGACCGCTTGACCGGTTCCGGTGGCACCGAGTGGATGACCTTTGGATTTGAGGCCACCACTTGCGTTGATGGTGACGTCGCCCTCGTTGAGGCGGCCCTCCCCGTTGCGGGCGAACACACCCCCTTCACCGGCGGCAGCGAAACCGAGGTCTTCGGTGGCCAGCAACTCGGCGATGGTGAAGCAATCATGAACCTCAGCAAGGTCAATGTCGCCTGCTGACACGCCGGCCTGGGCATAGGCCTGCCGAGCGGCTTGCTGGGTGGCAGCAAGTCGCGTGATGCTTGGCCGGTCGTGGAGAGCCAGATGGTCCGAGGCCGCACCGGACCCGTTGATCCACACCGGTGTGTCGGTCAATCGCCGTGCGACATGGTCGGCCGCCAGCACAACGCACGAAGCACCGTCCGAGGTGGGGCAACAGTCGTACAGTGTAAGGGGGTCAGCCACCATGAAGCCTGAGGCGGCTTTCTCGAAATCCACCGCTTTCTGAATGTGTGCTTTGGCATTCATCGACCCGTGGAGATGATTTTTGACACTGATGTGAACGAGGTCGTCGTGTGTGCTTCCGTGTTCGTGAAAATGTCGGCGTGCCATCAAGGCGTAGGTACCAGGGAAGGTCAACCCAGCGAGGCGTTCCCATTCCGTGTCACCGGACACCCCGAGCCAGTACCGCTTGCGCTCGGGTGATAAGTCGTTCATTTTCTCGATGCCACCGGCCACCACGATGTCCGCTTGACCGGATTTGATGGCCATCCAGGCATCTCGAAGGGCGTAACCCGAAGAGGCGCATGCATTTTCCACCCGGCGAACCGGAACGCCCTTCATTCGGGAGTGCTCGGTCAACAACGCGGCGGTGTTGCCCAATTGGGCCCCGCCGAAGGCCAGGCTACCGATGAACGCCTCGTCCACCTGTTGGGGTTCAACGTCACCGTCAATCGACGCGAAGGCCTGTTCAGCAGCCTCGGCCCACATCCCTTTGAGTCCCAAAGGATGATTGCCGTACTTGGTTTGGCCAGCGCCGACCATCGCAACGTTCACCATGCCGTTGCCACCACCCTTCGGTCCTTGATACCCTCGCATGTCAGAGCGTGGTTTCTGCGTCAACCCATCCCGCAGGGTTCATGAGGCGTGGACCCTCGCCTTCACTCCATGCTGCGCCAATGCAGGACCCACGGACACTTTTCAGGAACCAACTGCGCTGTCTGCAACGATGAAGGGAAATTCATCATGAGCGACCGAGAAGCCAACAGTTTGGGACGGATGCTGGCGTTGGTGCTCCGACACGCACCCGAGAAGTTCGGGGTGGATATGGACATCAACGGATGGGTGAACGCTCGGGAGCTTTCCGATGCCATTGGCAACCAACGCCGCCACTACCACTGGCTGCGCGGCTGGCACTTCGAAGCCATCGCCAACGCTGATGAGAAAGGTCGCTACCAAGTTGAGAACGGGATGATTCGAGCCACTTATGGCCACTCCATCGAACTTGACCTCGACCTACCGACCGACGACATCCCCGAAGTGCTGTTCTACCCGTGCCAAGCCGATGAAGTGGAGACCTACATGGAGTACGGCATCACTGCTGGCGACCGGAAAAACGTCCACTTGTCGCGAACCATTGCCAACGCCATGGAAGCCGGCCACGTTCGCATCCATCGACCGACCATCCTCGAGGTCGACACCACACGTGCCATCGCCGACGGCCACGTCATTTACCGGGCCGGTAAGACCGTTTTCTTGACCGACGAAGTTCCTGGCGAATACCTGTATCAAGTCGAAGCCGACGACCCCATCATCACGGAAATCGTCGCCGAATGGACCCGTCAAGAAGAAGAAGAGTGACCGGACTCAGGCATTCTCATGCCCACATGCCGGGCAGAAGTCGAGATCGTTTTCAAGCGCAGCACCGCATTTCTGGCAGTGCCGATTTGACCCGTTGAGCGCCTCAATTTTTCGGGGGGCGGGGGCTCGTGTGCCATCGGGAGCGGGTTGAACCAAGTGAATCGGGTCAACACCGTGCTGCAGCAACTGCTCCACACGGTTCTTGTAGAGAATGGCCTCTTGAAGCGCCGCTTCGATTTGCCAGCAACGCTGCTCTCGCTCTTGGGCATCCCCAATGGTGGCCGCCTCCTCCAAGCACACCTGCAGGTGACGCATGAAGGCCTCCACCGTGGGTTGTTCATCCATGGCAACCGGTTCTTGCTCAAGCACATCAATGCTTGCCCCACCACACGGCGATAGGCTCATGGCCGTTGTGCTGTTGCTCAAGCCATGCGACCGTGCGTGGTGGTGAAATGGGGAGGAGGTTTGATCACCAACAAATCCACCATGAAAACCGTCAATGATGAGGTCATTGACGCCCTCGCTGAAGAACTGCGGACCGTCATCAACAACGGCGTCGACGTGCTCTTGGTTCATGGAGCGGGTTCGTTTGGCCACTTGAGAGCGAAACAGTACCGGCTTGCCGATGGGCACATTGAAGGCTTCAATGACGGCGAAATGACGCAAGGTGATGCGGTCAAAGCCGTTCAGGAGGACATGTTGGAACTCAACGATCGCGTCATGGACGCCCTCACGGCACACGATGTCAGCGCCGTGCGGTGGTCCCCTCACCGCTGGGTCAACGGAACAGGACTGAATTTCAACGCCGATTTGGAGGTCTTTCGAACGGCACCCCACGGCATCGTCGTGGTGACATACGGCGACGTCGTCCCGTGCGAACCACCCCGCATGTTCGGCATCCTGTCCGGGGATGACCTCGTGGCTCGCTTGGCCAAGGAGGTTGAACGCGTGACCCGTGTGGTGTTCGCCATGGGCGGGGTTGATGGCGTGTTGCGCTCGCCACCGGTGGATGGATTTGAGCAGGACCTCATCGAGGTGCTGACCCCATCCACTGCGTTTGAAGGGGAACACGCCGCCCACATGGACGTCACGGGTGGCATTGGTTTGAAGGTGCATCGAGGGTTTGAGGCGGCTCGCGACGGTTGCGAGGTCATCTTGGTGAACGGCGAGGTTCGCGGCCGGCTTGCAGACGCCTGCCTTGGCAATAGTGTGGTAGGAACGTCGTTGCTGGCGGACGAGCGTTGACCGACCGCCGTGGAACTGTTCATGTAGCCGCCGCGCTGACCTTGGAGGGGGCGTGACCATGGGAGGCTATGGAATCCAAGATGTGCCGCACACCGTACTGAGCGATGAAGAACGCTCGCAGCTCGAAGGACACGACCAGCATCAAGCAGCGTTGATGGCGGAATCGGTGATCGCCGTTGACGAATGGGACAAGGTCTTGGGCCCGGTATCAAAGGTGGAAGCCCACCGCGGACCGGGTCAATTTCACCGGGCGTTCAGTCTGCTCGTTTTTGACAGTCAACACCGACTGTTGTTGCAACAACGGTCGGAGGACAAAGTTACCTTTCCAGGCGTGTGGGCCAACACCTGTTGCTCCCATCCACTCCACGACAAAGGGGAACTTGATGTGGAAAACGCCATGGGTGTCAAGCGAGCCGCCGTGCGAAAAATGGAGCAGGAACTGGGCGTCGACCCGAAGCACCTGAAGATGGAGGACATGGTGTTCATGACGAAAATGCGTTACGCTGCTCGGATGAACGATACGTGGATTGAACGTGAACTGGACCACATTCTCGTGATGAAAGCCGACCTTCAGGTGGACCCAAACCCCAACGAGGTGGCCGACACCCGATGGGTCACATACGATGAACTTGAAGCGATGCTGTTGGCGGAGCCGTCCCCCGGTGAAGTGGTCGCACCTTGGTTCCGTTGCATTGCGGCGAGGATCATGACCAAGGCATGGTGGGACGCTGGCGGGGAGGTGGAAGCGAGCAAGGCGTTGTCGGACGATCGGATCCACGACATGGGGGATGTGAGCCACATGCTGCCGAACGCCGTCGGTGCCGACCTTCTGACGTCCATCAAGGAGGTCAAGTCCTTGGTCGAGTGGCGTATTGAATCCAGCCTCAAAGCCTCGCAACACGAGCGACTTGGCCGAGCCATGATGCACCTCATCGAAGGCGGTGGAAAACGCATGAGAGCGACCTTGCCATGGCTTGTGGCCAAAGCCGTCGGTGACACCCATTCGGGGCTGTTGGACATTGGTGCGGCCATTGAAACCGTGCACAATTTCACACTGGTCCACGACGACATCATGGACGACGATGAAATTCGAAGGGGGCGCAATGCTGTCCACATCGAATACGGGATGCCGACCGCCATCAATGCAGGTGACGCCATGCTGGCGATTGCGTTTGAGCGCTTGGTCCAGGCTGAGAACCTCGAACCCGAGGACGTGGCGCCGCTTGTGAACCGAATCGCGTGGATGGTTCGAAGGGTCAGTGAAGGTCAGCAAATGGACATTGAATTTGAAGAACGGCTCGACGTGGACGAAGCCGACTATCTCCAGATGATCGAAGGAAAAACCGCTGTGATGTTCCTGACCTGCGCCGAAATCGGCGCACGCATCTCTGGGGCCGACGAGGATGTCATTGCCTTGATGGCTCAATGGGGGCTCGCTGTTGGCTTGTGTTTCCAACTGATGGACGACCTCATCGATGTGCTCTCTGATTCGGACACCTTAGGAAAACCTGCAGGATCCGATGTGGCCCAAGGGAAGCGCACGTTGATGATCATTCATGCGCTTGCTCAACCCGATCAGCCAGCGAAGGATCGTCTGCTCGCCGCCTTGGGTCAAGGTGACAACGTTGACCCCAAGGCCCTCAATTCCGCCCTTCAGGCCTTGGATGAACTCGGTTCCATCGGCTACGCTCGCTCGCGTGCCGAAGCGTTTCATCAAGAGGCCCACGCCTGCCTGGACCGGCTCCCCGAAACCCCAGCCTTGCGTGCTCTGCGTGAACTCACGGATTTCCAACTCGCCCGTCTTCATTGATGACGTAAGACCGACTGACCCAACGACAGGTTCCCTTCCTTGACCACCCGAGCATACCAGCGGGTGACGGCCACCTGCCGTTTATGGGACAGCGCGTGGAACCTGCCGTCAATGAACGATGCAGAAATGGTGGCGCAAGGGGGGGCATCGGTCGTGATTTCCAGCACCACACCGCTTTCAAAGTTCAAGTGGACGCCCGGTGCATACGTCGTGGGTTCAATCCCGGAGATCAGCACGTTTTCACCCGTCGACCCCGGATGAATGGGATGACCGTCAGCGACCAATCCCGTCAAGACTTCGTCCGCCATGAGGCAAACCGCTCGGTCGGGACCACCGTGGTAACGGCGGTCGTTCTGGCGATCTCCATCGCAACCCTCGGAATGGACCCGAAGGGTTGTCACGGGGTGCTTGGGCACCCCGCCGTTGGGGTTGACGTGCAGCCCGACCACGACACCGGTGAGCGGATCACTCGGCATAGTAGGATTCGGGGTTGGGTTCTGGCTTCAAGCCCTTGCGGGTCCGGATTTCACCAACCACTTTGTCGAAGAGTTGAGGTGGCAAAATTTCGAAACCGAGGTTCTCCGTGTTCCACACAGCACGACCTTGGGAGGCAGCGCGAATGTCGTTGGAGAACC
>Ga0255777_10001369_pt1 | contig 22976 bp, 18 predicted proteins | sample 101ome_15_FD_179975 | JGI IMG/M metagenome (GOLD analysis project Ga0255777, IMG submission 179975) | Coastal salt marsh microbial communities from the Groves Creek Marsh, Skidaway Island, Georgia - 101402AT metaG (version 2) | ecosystem: Environmental > Aquatic > Marine > Intertidal zone >... | reverse complement strand
GGTGTTGATGGAGGAGTCCAAGTTGGACCAGCCGTGGCCGTCAGCGTAGGCGTGGGCCTCATCTTCGAACTCGATGCACGGAGTCCAGCCGTTGTTCAACAAGTATTGGACTTGCTTGGAGACTTCGGCGTCGGAGAGCGGCGGCAAGAAGGAGAAGGTCTCGAACATCCTGCGAGAAGAGGGAAAAGAAAACGAGAGGAAACGGTCAGTACGCGGTGCACAATTCGTAAGAAAGTTTTTCTTGACTCGTTTCCCGCGCGTCTCACGCCCTCTGAGCGGTCGAGACATCGACGCAAACCCCCCCCCCTCGAGCGAGAGGGTCCGCGCGCGCACGGTCGACCCCTCAGAGAACCCTCAATGGACACCTCGGCGCGCTCACGCCGCGCCCACTCGGCGCGCGCGCGATTCACCGACGAGAAAAACTTTTTCTTCTCTCGATTCCACCTCCAAACCTCGCGCGCGCGGTCGATCACCGCGTCCACGTCGCGGTAATCCACCCCACCCCATCCCTCCTCGCGAACCATCGTCAGCATCTTCACGTCGTCGTCGCGCGTCGAACGAAACGTACTTGTTGCCGTGCGGGCGCCAGACCATCATGGACTTGGCGTTGGACACCTTACCGGTGGAGACGGCGACCGTCTTGGCGACGGACGCGGAGGCTTGGGTGATGGCAGACATGATCGTTCGGTTGCGCGCAAAAGTGACGAGCGCGTCGCCCTCCACCGTCGTCTCCAATGACGATTCGTCGATTCGTCGATTCGTGGATTCCCCCACGCGCGCGGTCGACCGCACGTGTCGCACGCAGTGGACACACGTCGAGGGGTGATTTCACCGATCACGACTCAGCGGACTGATCCACGCGATCGCGCGCGCGACAGCCCCCCCTTCGCGATCGATTATCCGAATCAGCGCGCGGTCGTGATCGCGATCGCGCTCGGTCGGTCGCCTCGCGTGCTCGATCGCTCGTAAAGGTATATATACATATATGCGTACAAACGACACTTCTCTATGAACAAAGAACCCATAGAGTCGACCGATGGTGTGATCGATCGCACGTCGATCGCGCGTGGCGGCCGATGGTCGTCGTGCGGTCGTCCGCGTTCACGCGCGGCACTAATCCTCACGCACGATCATGTCTGCTATCACCCAAGCCTCCGCGCAATTCGCCAAGACCGTCGCCGTCTCCACCGGCAAGGTGTCCAACGCCAAGTCCATGATGGTCTGGCGCCCGCACGGCAACAAGTACGTTTCGTTCGACGCGAGCGAGCGAGCGATCGCGCGATGGGCGATGAACCCGCGGCGTATCTTTGCGGCGCGATGGGGTGACGATGAAACCGCGCGCGCGTGGGGCGACGATGCGTCGGGCGTGGAGGCGAGGTTGGGCGCGGAAGAATATTCTTCATCGCGCGCACCGTCTCGACGCGGCGTCGTCGCGTCGCGCGCGCGCGTATCGGACATCCCGACTCGCCCGCGCCGCGAGGGTACCCTATCCAACCGCACGGGCGCGAGCGCCGAGGCGGTCAAATTAGGGTTTTTGACGTGACTGCCCGTCCCGGAGTTAGCGAAGACGCGGGCGGAGGCGCCGCTCTCGATGTCGACGGAAGACGTCCGATCGACCGATCGATGACGCTGAATGTTCGGTTGCATGTGTGCGACTGGTGGGAATCTCGTTTCAAATACTGACCGATTGTTTCTCCTCTCGTTTTCTTTTCCCTCTTCTCGCAGGATGTTCGAGACCTTCTCCTTCTTGCCGCCGCTCTCCGACGCCGAAATCTCCAAGCAAGTCCAATACTTGTTGAACAACGGCTGGACTCCGTGCATCGAGTTCGAAGATGAGGCCCACGCCTACGCTGACGGCCACGGCTGGTCCAACTTGGACTCCTCCATCAACGCCCTCTACTACGACAACCGTTACTGGGTCATGTGGAAGCTCCCGATGTACGGCTGCACCAACACCGACGAAGTCCTCTCTGAAGTCAAGGCGTGCACCAAGGCGTTCCCGGATTGCTACATCCGTGTTGCGGGCTTCGACAACATCAAGCAAGTCCAATGCTCCTCTTTCTTGGTCCACCGCCCGGCCTCCGGTGCGGCGTGCGCCGTCGACAACCGTCAAGTCCAAGGTTAAATTTGCGAACTTTTTCGCGAATAACTAGTAATCAGCTATGCTTTTGCCAGAAGTTAGACGGACGATGCGTTGTTTGAAAGACGTACATCGGTATTGAAATGAAATTTTCTCCGAAAATTAATCGTTCGTGTCCCCTCACACGTATTCCTCGCCTCTGCTCGCGCGGCGTCGAGAACGCTGCGCGCGACGTCACGCGCCCTCGGCGCCGTCCACGGCATGGACCGAGGCGCCGTTCGCTAATCGTGGAACCAAAGTCGACGCGCGGTTATCTATGGGAGTGTAGTCGAAAACCCCGGGAGCGGCTCGCATGGGAGGTAAAAGTACCGGGTGCGGCGTCGCGTTGAAGAGTTCCATGAAATCCATCGGCGTCAACGCGTCGAAAATCTGCGCATCCGTGACCCTTTCGAAGATGAATCCCGCGCGTTCCGGAGGGAAAGTCGTGTGTAGAGACGAGATGAACTTCTTTTCCAACGCTGGAAACCCTTCCATTCGCCTTCGACGATGCCCCACGGGATATTCTATCTCAAACTTGTTGGTACTCGTGCGATCCTTAAAGTGCACCTGAATCGAGTTTGAGCACGAACGACGATCCGGATCGACGTAGTCGGCGCTGTACTGTGGGTTTTCCGCTATGAGTATTTTTCGTCGAAGTTCATCCACCCTCGGATCGCTCGCGACGGAGTCTTCGTAGTGATCCGACGTCATGTTTCCGTAGAGGAGCGCGATGGCCACCGTGTATTGCAGGCAGTGATCGCGATCGGCGGGTCCGTTCAGAGGACCAGTTTTGTCGATGGAACGCACCGCACTCCGCGTGGTGTGCACAGCGACCGAATGTACTTCGTCGACGCGATGGACCACCTGCGGATGCAATCGGAAGGCTGCCTCGATGGCTGTTTGCGCGTGAATCTCGCTCGGAAACGAAGGTTTGAAGACGACGTTCTCCATGACGAACTCCCCGAAATCTCTCTTGAGAACAATCTCTTGACGCCGGTAAAAGACGTCATTAAAACCCCACACCGGCGCAGATAAGGCACCGAGATATCCAGTCTCTCCTCGCATCGTCATGAGCGCCAGAGACACGCCCCGAGCCGCGGCGTCCCCGGCGGCCCACCCTTTTCGCGTGCCCACGCACGGATAGTGTCTGAAACATCGTAATCCCGAACCGTCGATGAACGCCTGAGATGTCGCGTACATGACCTCTAAACGACCGCCCCCGAGCATCGACGTCGTCACCGCCGCCACGGCTGCGCGCGTCAACACGCCGTGATCGACGCCGATTTGATTGAACGAGTTGTCCAACGCCAGCACGCCGACGATTTCATACGCCTTTATCGTCGCCACGATCACATCGCGCATGCTCAGCACGCTCAGACCTCGATCATTTCTCAATCGACTCACGTATTCGCTCACGCTCAGTATCGCTCCGATCACATCGCTCGGATGCACCCACTCGGCGCTGTAAAACGAATCGTTGTAATCGCACCAACGCGCGCACGTCGACGCGTTGAACGTCGCCGTCACCGGATCCAGGTAATACTCCGTCCCGGGCACGTGCGCTCCGAATTTACACTCGATTCCCGGCACGCACGGACCGAGTAATTTCGCGCACGACGGATCCCTCGCACCGCGCAACGCGCACGCGACGAAGTCTAAAATAGCAAACCGGCACGTCTTCACCGCGTCCCTGGATTTGATTTCGTACCCGATGACGTAATTCGCGACGTCGATGAGGAGCTGATCCGCCCCGAGCTCGTGCGCGGGCGTCGCGTTCGCGCTCGTCGTGCTTCCGAGTCCGTCGTTCGCGCTTCGGGCGCGAGTCGACGGCGCGAATGATGATTCTTCGGCCGCGGGGGGAAGATTCGACGCCATCGTCGTCTCGGCGCGCGTCGCGTCGCGCGCGACCGTCGAGAGGGCGACCCGCGGTGAATCAACGACGCGCGGTCGATCGATGCGCGCCCGCACCCGCGCGTCGCGACGACGAAGCGACGGGTCGAGGTCGACAGCGTCGTCGAACGCTCCGAGGCGACGGTTAATGCCGACCCGCGCGCGGTGGACGCGTCACACCGCGTCGCGCGCGAGGCGCCCGCGCGGGACGACGCGCGCGCGGTGCGCGCGTTCGTCGATGTCTGGACGCGTGCGGGTGACGGCGCGCGCGCTCGGACGCGGCGTGTTCGCGGACGACGTCGCGGCGGTTCGGTTGGAGGTGTCGAGCGCGTGCACGGGGGCGGAGCTGCATCGCGCGATCGCCGCGCGCGCGGACGCGGGAGGAGAGGGCGCGAGAGATCTCGTCGTCACGCATCGAGGCGCGCTCGTGGAGCCGACGAGCGCGTCTGTCGTGGAAGGTTTGGAGGATGGCGGCGCCGTGCTCGTGGCGGCGAGGAGAACGCAGCCGACGAAGACGGAGACGACGACGAGACGACGACGGGCGGTCGCTCGGGGACACAGAGGAGAGGATGATGAGGAAGAGGACGATGCCGATCTCATCGTCCCGCTCGAGGGCGCGAGGGCGGCGGTGGAGGCGTTCATGACGACGCGTCTGGGCGCGCCGAAGTGGGTGGCCAACGGGCTCGCGCGAGCGCCGGCGGCGAGAATATTGGCGTGGTTTCTCGCGCTTCGTGCGATGCACGCTCGAGAATTGGGTCCACTGTTCATCTTGGGCACCGGATTCGCGCTCGTGGCGACGAATTTAGGGCAGAGACGCGCGGGAGAGTTGAGCGCGTACAGCGTCTTCAACGTGGGCGTGCGGCGACTTCCGGGACAGTTCACCGCCGACGACGTCGACGACGCCATCATGCGTCGACGGTGAGTCGTCTCGGACGCGTCAGCGCGATAGATACCGACGGTAATTAACTTCGTCTTAGCCTTGCGTACTCGAACGCGCGCGGCGCGATTGCACATTGAAAAGGCGCGGCGCGTCGTTCTGAGTCTTCAGACGGCGCCTCCCGTCGTCATGTCCCGAACGATGCGCACCGCGTCCGCGTCGACGTCTCGATTCGCGCGTCATGATTCTCCCGGTGTCTCGCGGTGCGTGCACCGCGCGCGACGCGCGCGCGTCGCTCCCTCGCGCGCGTCGAGCGTCGACCTCGACTCATTCGAGGATTTCCTTTTGGATAAACAAAACGAACTCTGCGACACCCTCGAGCGCGTCGATGGAAGCGGCGCGAGGTTTTGCAGAGATTATTGGGAGCGAGGGAGTAAGTCGGACGGGTACGGCATCACTCGCGTACTCGAGGGCGGCGACGTGTTCGAGAAGGCGGCGGCGAACGTGTCGATCATTCGCGGGACGCTCACGCCCGAGCGAGCGAGAGCCATGTCGAGTCGAGGAAGAGCGGAGATCGATCCCAAGGGTGGGCAAGAGTACGAGGCGTGCGCGTTATCGCTCGTGTTCCATCCGCGATCGCCCATGGTGCCGACGTTTCGCGCGGACGTGCGTCGTTTTCGCGTCGGCGGGAAGGCATGGTACGGCGGCGGCGCAGACTTGACGCCGTATTATCTCTTCGATGAAGATGCCGAGGAGTTTCACGACAAGTATCGCGCGGTGTGTGACTCGTACGATATAAACGCAGAGGCGAGTGAGGTGTACGCGGCGTGTAAGGACTGGTGCGACGAGTACTTTTACATTCCGGCGAGACGAGAGCATCGAGGTGTCGGCGGCGTCTTTTTCGACGACCTCGAGGACGACACGGGTTCCGGCTCGGACGGTGCTCGCGTGCGCGGGGTGACGGACGCGGAATCGTTCACGCGCGCGATCGCGGAAGAATGGTTGGACTCGTACCTACCCATCGTGGATAAGAGACGGGACGAGGCGTACGGGGAGGCGCAGGAGCGTTGGCACCATCAACGCCGAGGTCGATACATCGAGTTTAATCTCTTGTACGATCGGGGCGTGCGCTTCGGGCTGGATGGAGGGAGAATCGAGGCCATCATGGTGAGCGCACCGCCTCGCGTTCGATGGGACTACGACGTCAACCCCGAGCCCGGATCGGAGGAACACAGGCTCGTGGAGACGCTTCGCGCGCCTCGCGAGTGGGCGAAAAAGTGAAAATGAAAGTAGAGTAAACATCATTACATTGTGAGTCACGCGAGGATCTATTGCATTAAATAGTGAAGCGTGGCGTGCGCATCCTTCAAGACTTCCGCGTGCCGTCGTGTCGTCGGTCGTCGAGCGATCGCGCGTGACGCCCGCCGACCCGACGAATCGAATCGACCAACTAACTCTTTTCGACGAGACGCGTCATCCACGGAACGCTCATCGCTACTTATTCTTCTTCACGCTGTGACTATCGATGCCGAGACAGATCCCGTACACTCCCAGAGGCAATCCTATGAGCGCCATCTCCGCTAAAGTCTCCGTATTGACGCACATCGGGTAAAAGCGTCCGGGCGAAATCGGCGACTTGAAGATGCGTTCCCACGCCAACGCCAACGCCTCGCTCCACAGCCACGCCGCGCCGCCCTGCTCGTCGATGTTGAAAAATCTAGAGTACAACCCGACCGCTCCTTGCCCCAGACCGAGTGCCGCGCTCGCCAGCACGCACGTCTTTGTCCCGGACGTCGAGTGTCGCCCGCGCGTCGTCGCCGACCGTTTGATGGCCCACGCCCCGTGCGCAGAGAACATCGCTCCTAGAAACCCACTGACGACGATGGCCGTCGTGCGTGAATCCAACGCGCGTCTGAGCGAGCGATCTCTGTGCACGTACGCGCTCAGGCCCGTACACGCGGCGAACAAGGCGGCGATCGTCCCCGAGACGAAGAGCACGCCCCGAACTCTTCGACGCGCGACGACGAGCGAGGTGTATCGATCGACGACACGCTGACGGTAGGCGTGATCAGACCCGTCGGTTCCTTGCGCGTACGCGCCCTTGGACGCCATGACGACGAGGAGAGGCGACGTGTGACGCTGATGCGTCCAATCGGCGTCGTTACATACAGCGCGCGCGCGCGGCTAAAATAAAATGGTATACACGCGACGAATCTGAGTCAAACAAAACCGGCGGCGGCGGAAGATCCACCGATGACGGCGGCGACGCCGACCGCTTTCGCCCTGGCGATGTATTTTGCGCGTCTGGCGCGTTTTTCCAACGCCTGGAGCTCCCTTCGCTCGTCGTCGTTGTCGACGAAGACGTTCCCATCCTTCATCTTGATCCGCAACCACTCCCATTTGTTCGTGATCGTCCCACCGATTTGATCTTGAATGTTCTTTCGAATCTTGGCGATGATCTTCGGAAGGATCACCTTGACGGCGCGCTGCACGAGCGGGTTGATCCAGATTTCGTGCGCCACGTACGTGCCCAGCCCGATGGCGGCGCCTCGCGTGAAGACTCTCCACAAAGGCCAATCGAGACGAGAAAAGTAACACATGGCGAAACGATGAAACTCTTCCAGATCCAAGCTTCCATTTTTATCCGCGTCAAACTCTTTCATGAGTTCCTTCGCGTCCGTCTTCGGTCTCGGCAGGTGTCCCTCGGCGCGTTCGTTGAGTCGTTCGTGCAACACCGACACCGCCAACTCCAACTCCACGACGTCCAACAATCCGTCCCGCTCTCTCGCGCTCGCCGCGCTCTCGTACACCTCAGACACGATATCTTTAAATCCCTTCGAGTGCACGAAATCCATCCACCGAACCGATAACCGTCTCGCGTTCGTCTCCCGCGCGATATTTTTCAATCGCTCGAGCAAGTCGTCGTCATCCTTCTCGTCGTCGCGACGTCTCCCATCGCCGCCCTCCGTCGACGTCGACGCCGACGCCCCGTTCGACGCCACCGGCGGACACGCGCCCCGCCACGTCCCTCGAGGCACCCCGCGCGCGCGCGTCCCACGCACCTCTCGACTCGGGTCGGACCGAGTCATCATCGGCGTCGTCGTCGGGGACGCCGACGACCGATTCGTCGAACGCGTCGCGGACGACGACGACGATCCATCGACGCGCGCGTCCGAGACGGTCATCGCGCGCGCGCGCGTCGTCGCGTGACGTCCTCTCGCGCGACGAATGCATCGATGCATCGCATCATCGTCATCATCAATCCATACAGTTCGGTTGGACGGCGGCGGCGTCCGGACCCGGAGGCGAGGCGCGCGCGAAACGAGAGATTGATCGATCGATCGATCGACCGAGATGCGAAGGAAACTCGCGATGGATGGATGAATGGATGTGTTTCATTCGTTAAAATTCTGGGCTACACAAGTCGTCGTCGGCGAGCGCGCACTCGACGGCGCGCGCGGCGTCCTCGAATCGCTCGACGTCGACGTTGAAGGAGATGCGGCGGACGAGGGAACTGCCGTTCGTGCGCACGCGAACGTCCATGCCGCGACGATCGATGGAAATGATCCAGAGATCGTTGACGGGGACGTCCAAGACTTGGCTCATGTGGTCGGCGAGGCGAGCGGAGAAGCGAGCGTTGAGCTCGGAGAGGGTCTCGATGACGCTGCGACCGGTTTGCGAGGTGACGATGGTGTCCGGAGACGTCGAGCAGTAATCGTCGAGTTTGATCCAGTTGAGCGTCCCGAATCCACCGACAAAGTACACGTCCACGATGCGGTTCATGCGGTAATACGTGTAGTCGCCCCAGCGATCCTCCATGTCGATGGCTTCCTTGCGCCCGTGATACTTGGCTTTGAAGATTTCATTCGCCGCCGTTTGATATTCACCCTTGGGCAACCTCTCGACGTCGCCGAAGATGGTGACGCGCGCGTTCGCCAATCCGCCCCACCCGCTCATCTTCACCGTCAACGAACACCGCCCATCCGCGGCGATGTTGCGCGTGTGAATGGCGAGCGGCGCCAGACAAAAAATGGGATGCCCCGTCGCGTCCGTGGCGAAATCCACCGTGCTCCCGAACGGGTACCCCGCCCGTCGATGGTGCATATCGCTCATCTTCGTGCTCAGATCACCGTAATCCGCGAGTTCCATCAAGTTTCTCGCCGCCGTCGCCATGGAGGGCAGATTACTATCCTTGGTGTCTCGACTCACCACCCCGCCCGCCATCGGCGTGCGCAACAATCTCGTCCTCCCGACGCGTTTCCTCGCGCTCGCGCTCTGCAACGGCAGATCCAACGACCCCGCCGCATCCTTCGCGCTCGCTTTCTCCACCACACCCGGCGGTTTCAATCCCGAATTTTCCGCCTCTCTCGCCGCCGCGCTCTCCCTCGCCGCCGCCGCGCGTCCCGCCGCGTCGTCCCCCGTCGCCGCCCGCGCGCTCCCGCTCGCCCACCTCCGCCCCGCGCGCCCACCGCACCATCGCACGACGCACCGCCCACTCGTCCTCGTCGCCGTCGCCGTCGCCGCCATCGCACCCCGCGCCGTCGTCGACACCCCCGTCGTCGTCATCATAGTCGTCCCAGACGCCCACCGTCTCCTCTCCGCACCGCGTCTCTCGTCCTTCGCGTTCGACCGTTCGACCGACCGAGCGCACAGATTCGCGCCACCGATTCGCGCGCGTCGACCGACGTGCAACCGAGCGCGACGGATTCGCGCGCGTCGGCCGACGCGCGTTCGACGCGCACGACTCGACGCGCGAATCTGCGCGCGCGCGCGGTCCACGACGTGGGTATCAGATGGGTTACTTTCTATTTATTATATGTATATCGTCTCTATATACATATACTACCTTAAACAAACACCATGTACATATATTTATAGGTACCTCTACGGCGACGACACGGATCGTCGCGTTCGTGACGTCACGGCGCGACAGACGACGACGCGACGGACGCATCGCGCGACCGAACGACGCATCGCGCGACGGACCGTGTAGACGGTCGTGTAGACGCATACGCACGCGTGTGTGCGCGCGTTCCACTCGGACGTGACTCGGCGCGATGACGCGCGCGCGGGCGACGCGTGACACATCCGTGACGTCGACGATGGATGACGAAGGACGAGGACGCGCGATGGCGACGACGTCGGTGGTGGTGTACGCGCCGGCGAAGACGATCTCGGGGATCGCCGAAGAGTGCGATGGTGGTCTCGACGCCGCGCGCGCCGTGCGCGAGGCGCGGTGTCGCGCGAGCGTGCGAGAGGCGCGGCGCGCGCACGCGGCGCGCGGGGCGACGACGACGGCGGACGGGACGACGACGCGGGGGGCGGCGATGAGTTGCGGGACGACGTCGTTGACGTCGTCGTCGTCGTCGTGTATCATCGAGACGCGGGCGATCGGGGAATGGCTCGTCGCCGCGCACGGTATCGGCGCGCGGGAGGTGGTCGAGCGCGTCGAGCGGGCGTGCGCGACGACGGAAACGTCGGCGGGACGCGTCGAGGCGATTCGAGCGGCGACGGCGGCGATGGCGGAGGCATCGCCGACGCGAGGATTCGCGGTGTGTGCGTACGATGGAGCGAACGCGCGTGGATTCGCGGTGCGACATAAGCGGTCGATGGCGGTGCGATACGGACACGACGCGCGAGGGGCGCTCGTGTTGACGCTGGGAGGGGATTTCGCCGACGACGCGCTCGGGTTGGAGGAGTTGAAGCCGGGACGGTTCGTGTACGGTCACGGGTACGTGAAACCGATGGAGTACGGGTCGTTTTGGGCGACCGCGCGATCGACGCGCGCGGGGTCGCCGGCGTCGAGCGCGACGGAGGACGCGTCGGCGACGGCGAAGACGGCGCCGAGAACCGTCAAGGCGGCGTCGCCGGGCGCGTACGTCCCGCCGCCGCTTCGCGCGCGCGCGGAGGCGTTGGCGCGTGAAGAACGCACGGCCGCGCGCGTCGAGGAGGCGCGACGCAAGAGCGAAGCGATCGATCGCGAAATCGCCGCCGCGCTTCACAACCAAGAGCGTCTCGTCTCCGCCCTCGGAGGCGCGCTCGCGAGCGCCCTCGTCAAGGCGGCGTCTCGCGCCAGTTTCGCCAACGACGATTCGGCGACCGCGGCGCTTCGATTCCACGCCGCGAGACAGAGTCGCCGCGCGATGGAGACGGTGTCCAGCTTTTACGCGCCGTCGCCGACGCCCGCGGCGCCGACGCCGACGCTCGCGCCGACGGCCTCCGTCGTCGCGCGCGCCTCGCTCGACGCGTGCGCTCGCGTCTCCGCCGACGCGCGCAGAGCCTCCACCGACGCGCGTCTCCACCGAGGCGTCCGCCGCGTCGACTCGTTCCGCCGCGCCGGGTACTAAATACGCGCCGACGCGCCGCCGACGTGGCGACGGAGACGACGACGACGTCAAAGACGCGTCTCGACACCAAGACATTCGTACGGGTTCACGCATGCATCGTACGACGCCTCTCGAGGCGCGTGTAATCGAACGCTTATCGCACAGACCGCACACCGTCGCTCACCGCCGCGCATCGTTTCGTCGGTCCCCGTCCCCGTCCCCGTCCCCGTCCCGTCCCCGTCCCCGTCGCGTCAACCACCCTCGTGCCTCGATCCTCGTCGATGGTCGTCGTCAGTGCGACGCGACGAGGCGAAGGGCGCGTGCGCGCGAGTCGACAGAGACGCACGCGACGCGACGCGACGCGACGCACGCGTTCGGTGGGACATCCGAGGCGAGGCGCGCATCCGAGGCGTCGAATTCCGACATTTGAATCGATTCATTCGATTGCAATCCTCGTCGTCGTCGTCGACCGTTCGACGCCATGTGGACGCCCGAGGAGGACGACCGGTTGCGCGCGCTCATCGAAAAACACGGGGCGCGTCGTTGGAAGGGTTTAGCGGAGAAAATGGGACAGAAGACGGCGAAGCAGTGTCGACGACGGTACACGGGACACCTGACGACGGCGCTCAAGGAACACGAGTGGACGCCGTCCGAGGACGAGGCGTTGCTCAGAGCGCACGAAGAATTGGGGAATAAATGGACGGCGATCGCGAAGATGGTGGGTGGGAGAACGGATAACGGGGCGAAGAATCGGTTCAAGGCGTTGATGCAAAAGATGCAGGCGAGTAAGAGGGGGAAACAACGACGCGGACGCGGCGCGGGGACGCCGGGGACGCCGGCGTCGCGCGAGCGGGCGGCGACGCCGGAGAGCGGACGCGCGCGAGGAAAGGGGGCGCGGGGACGACGATCGATCGAAAAGGTCGACGCGTTCGTGGATGACATCGCGCACGCGGTCGGTGGCGGGAAGAGACGCGTCTCCGCGACGTCGACGCGAGGACGACGCGCGGAACCGGCGAAGCGCGCGAAGAGGGCGCCGGCGTCGCCGTCCAAGACGCGCGCGAGTCTCGACGAGCTCACGGCGCATCAGAACGGTGGTGGAAACGGGATATCTCCGAGACTCTTCATGAGTTCGCCGACCAATTCGGCGAGCGCGTTCGATAGAACGGCCGCGTGGCGACCCGCGCTCGCGATGAACGCGTCGAGTCGCGAACACAGCGCGGCGGGCGCGAGCGGGGACGCGCCGACGACGTCGCTGGGCGCGTTCGCGCGGTGTTATTCCGTCGGGAAAACGTTAAGTCTGTCGTGCGCCGAGCTGGAACTTTTGAAGGAGGTTCAAGAGATGATCTCACCGTACGGCGTCGCGCGCTCGCAGGGGGGCGCGCGGAGCAACGCGAGCGCGTTCGCGCGCCCGCCGAACGGCGTCACCGACGCGTCGCAGGGAACCGCCGACGCGCGGCACGTCATGAACTGGCTCCTCGCCGCCACGCCCGGCGTCGCGGAGACCCCGTCACAGGGTGGATCGAGACGCACCAACGGCGCGCGCGGAGCGTCGTCGCGCGACGACGGCGGTTCCGTCAAGGTTTCGCTCGTGCCGAACGAGGACGGAAGCGACGCCGTCGAACGCGGCGCGACGCTCAAGCACTTTTTGAGCAGAAAGGCGGAATCCTTGACGCCGAAATTTAGCGGCGCGATCGGGTCGGGCGGTCGTCCCGCCTCCATCCCATCCTTCACCCAGAGCGAGCTCAACTTGCTCCTCAACGCGCTCGGATCGACGCCGTCGACGGCGAACACGCCGCGCGGCGCCGCGACTGATTCATTCAAAGAGTCCACGGAGTCACCCAGACGGGCGTCGACGCGTCGCACGCGCGCGTCGTAGCGCCTCATTCGTTCGTTCGTTCGTTCGTTCGTTCGTCGTCGTCCTTGTTGTAATCGTACGTACGCGCCCGCGCGCGTTTCTTCGAGCCGCCGACGATGAAAATCTCTTCTCGATGAGCGTCATCACTCGCCCGCGCGCGGCGCTCGACGTCGCGCGCGTCGTCGACGCGCGCGTCTCGACGCCACTCGCGTCGCGTCACCACCACCACCGACGCCTCGTCGTCGTCCATGCGCCCCGACGCGCGCGGCGTCGACGCGTCCCGAGCGCTCGCCGCCTCGGCGTACCGGTCGCTGATTCGCGCCGTGTCCGGCGCGCGCGACCGAGGCGGGACGACGACGAACCGCGCGCCGTCGAACGCATCCTCGCCGTCCTCTTCGCCGCCACCGTCGCCACCGCCCATATCGCCGCGCGCGCGAGGCGTGCTCCTCGAACGCGCGCGCGTCTTGGCGCGCGCCGCCGCGTCGTCGGCGGCGTCGACGTCGTCGTCCGCCGACGCCGCGCGCGTCTTCACCGCCCGGTGCGTCGTCGCCGCTACATTCTTCAATCGAGCGCACGCCGATCCATTCGGCGTCGAGGCGACGCACGCGCGCGCCGCCGTCGGGTACCTCGACGGCGACGCCAAACGCCGCCGCCGTCTGGAAAAATCCGCCGCGCGCGCGTCGTCGCGGCGAGAGATTCGCGCATCGCGTCTCCGCCTCGACGTCTGTCGCGCGCTCGACGATGCGTTCGGACGCGATCGCGCCCGCGTCGTCGGGTTCGATCGCGGGTTATTCCCAGACCTCGACGACGCGTCGACCGTCTGAGCGGCGCTTCGAGTCGCGAATGTGTAAAAAATAGAATTGTGTCCCACGCGTCGCGTCGTCGTCGTCACTCGCGCGTGCGTCCCGTCGAGCGATATGTGGACGCGCGGCACGACGCGCGCCGTCGCGTCGCGCGCGGTGGTGTCGTCGTCGTGGACGCGCGCGAGGGGGAGACGCGCGTCGGTGCGCGCGGTGCGAGACCCGCGGCGGGACGACTCGAGGGTGGACGGCGACGCGGTCGACGACGACGACGCGGTCGACGACGCGATCGCGAGGTCGGAGGGCGAGAAGAGGACGAGGGATTCCGTCGAGGTGCAGCGACGGTTGGCGAGGCGATTGTTGGACGCCCAGAGACGGTGGGTGGGGCCGGCGTCGTCTTCGGGACGGGACGGCGGAGCGTCGCGCGTCGAGGACGGGTTGGTGGACGACGCGGAGGTTGTGGGAGTGATTCCGGAGGCGTACACGCGCGTGCGATGGTTGCTCGGATTGTTATTTTTGCAGAGCACGTCGAGCGTGGTGTTGAGTCGGTACGAGAACTTGATCAAAGAGAACATCGTCATCACGCTCTTTCTCACCATGCTCGTCGGCGCGGGCGGGAACGCCGGGAATCAGAGCGCGATACACGTCATACGCGGATTGGCGACGGGGGAGATGGAAAACACGAGCGAGTGCTTACGAAAGACGCTCGCGGAACAGTTTCAGGTTGGGTTACTCCTCGCCACCGCGCTTTCCACGGCGGGGTTCGCGCGCGTGTTGCTCACGAGTCCCGAGGGGACGAACGATTTGGTGGGACCGTTCGCCATCTCGACCGCGCTTTTCGCCATCGTCACCGTGAGCACGTGCATCGGCACCGTGTTGCCGTTCTTGTTGATGCGATTCAAGCAAGACCCGGCGAACGCGGGGACGAGCGTACAAGTCATCATGGACGTCTCGGGCGTCGTCATCACGTGCACCGTCGGTTCGTTCATTTTTGAGCACGCCTCGGAGTGGAGCGTGTTCGCGCACTCGATGTGACCATCAGTCGTCGTGCGACGTCACTCGTATCATGTCGTTGTTTTTTTGTTTGTTTCTATTTTTCGAACGCGCAGTGATTCGCGCGTCTTGTATTGCAAAATTGCACTGCCGCAAAAATCGTACGCGCGCGTAAACGCGCGCGCTTTGGATCAAGTTCACGTCGCCGACGCGACGGCGATTCGTTTCACTCTCCGCGGCGCGTTTTCGATGTTTCCTTTGGGAACGACCACCTTGAGAACGCCTTTATCGTACGATGCGGTGATATCGTCGACGACGGCGCTCGCCGGAAGCGCGAACACGCCGCGAAACGTTCCGAAACGACGTTCGCGTTTGCGCACCGTTTCGGTAACGTCTTCGCGTCGTTCGCCTTGTATCGTCAACGCGTGTCGAGCCACGTCGACGAACACGTCGATATGTGAAGGATCCATGCCCGGAACGTCCGTCGTGAACGTCATCGCCTCGTTCGTCTCCGCGATATCCGTCGCCGCGCTCGCCAAGACGTCCGCCGCGAGCTCGGCGAGCGTCGACGTCGGCGTCTTTTCGGAAGCGCTCGGCGCGCGATCGCATTCGACCCTCGGCGCGCACGCGTCCAAGCTCTGCACGAGCGAGCGAACGAGCGTCGCGACGTCGCCTCTGGTGTCGAGCGTCGGCGTCGTTTCCGTAGGCGTCGGCGTCTCGTCGGCGTCTCGGCGCGGGAAGAGTTGAAACCCGCGGGCGGGACGCGCGCGCGCGAGCGAGAGAAGGACGACGGAGACGAGGACGAGGACGATGAAGGAGGAGGAGGCGCCGCAACGGTGAACGCGCGAAGACGTGTCGTGGCGGTGCATGCCGTCGAGCGTCGGTGAGTGCGTGACGACCGAGGCGCATCGCGTCGAGAGACGAGAGACGAGACCAGACGAGACGAGACGATGACTCTTCGTATCATTCCAAACGCGCTTTCGAAGATGGACGGACGCGTTCGATCACCCGCTCGTGTCGGCGGCGGCGGCGTCATCCTTGGATAAATCGAGATCTTTACCGGTGATGCGCCTGTACATATCGATGACGTCGCGCACCGTCGTCTCGAAGTGCGTCGTGGCGTCGTACCCGGTGGAGATGTATGCGGCGTCCGCCGTTCCGTCGGCGAGGGGCTCGAGAACATCGGAAACGTTGTAAAAGAGCTCGTCGATCGGACCGAGCATGCGAAGTCCAACCTCCAATTCTCTGTGTGGATCTTGCGTCTCCACCGTCGTGCTAACCGACGCAAAGTATCGTCCCTTCGCGCACACGTTGTGCGAAGAGCTCGCCCCCATGACGTAGACGTCGTGTCGTCGTCCGCACTGGTGAGCGGGTACGATGATCTGAACGCTCTCGGCGTCGTTCACGTTGGGAATTGGGTGGCTCAGCAAACAGAGCGCGCGCACGACTTGACCAACCTTTTTCGTCTTGCCCGGAAAGTAACTAGAGTCGCCGATGACGTACTTTGCCGTCGCCGTCTCGCCCTCCGATTTCGCGCCGACGGCGCGACCGCTCTCGTCGTACACAACCTCGACGTCGGATTTGCCGAGCATGTACGTGCCACCGTGCACGGCGCTCAATCGAGCGAATCCTTGCGGAAGCTCGCCCAATCCGTACAGCGGGTAAATGTAAGGCGAACCGGTGCCGAATCTCGCCATGGAATCAGAGTACAATCGAACCGCCTTGACGAGCTCGACGGCGGGTTCGTCGAGGTACCGCTCGTTCGTCTTCAGCGCGAGCGCGTGACCGATAAATTCGACGGTTTCCGCCGCCAGACCAAACTTTTCGTATAAATCTCTCGCCGGCATGCGCTGTAAATTGTAACCGCCGTGCGTGCTAGGATCGTTTTCCGCAAAGTTTTGCACAAAGATGAAAAACGACCGCGCGCGAAGTTTTTCAAACATACCCATCAACGAGCTTCGAAGCGCCTCTTTATCGTTCGCCGGAACCTTGTGCACCTTACCTCCCTTCCCCAACACGAACGATCCGTCTCCCGCTCGAAACTGCAGATAGTTGTGCACCCCCGTCTTGACGAGAATCTTCACCAAGAGTCCGTTGCCCATCATGAATTTCGGCACGAGATCAATGTTATAATCCTGCCACCGCCCGTACCTCGCCGTCAACGCCGCTTTATCGCTCGCCTTTTCCGGCGCAAACTTTTCAAACAACTGCGTGAGATTCAGAGACGCGCTCTCACCGCCGTAATAGTCATTTCTATCGACGTGTAAAATCTTCATCCCATCCACCGCCGAGAGTAATCCCGCGACGAGGCACTCCTTCAGTCCCGTGCCGAGGATGATGGCGTCGTACGCGCGATCCATGACGACCTATGTCGTCGTCCGTCCGTCGTTCGTCCGTTCGCCTCGTCTCTCCGCGCGCGACGGTCTGACCGTCATCGTCCTCGTCGCGCGTCCACGATGTGTCCGTCAATTCATTCATTCGTCCCAACACCACGACGCGGGGACATGCCCTCCGAGACGTCGTCGTCGGCGGCGAAGCGCGTCGAGACCGAGGGATGGGATCGATCGCGAGGCGCGCGTCGCGCGGGACGGCGCGGGAACGGGTCCGGGGGCGAGGACGACGACGACGAGGAGGCGTTCGGGACGGACCGGCCTCGCGCGACGGCAGCCATCATTTTGTCGGATGAGACGCCGAGCGCGGCGGCGATGGAGACGAGCGCGGCGTTGGGAGGCGTGCGCGTGGATTCTTCCGTGGAGCACGCGTTCGGGGTGCGCATACCGGGGAGCACGGACGTGGGGGAGGGACGCGAGGGACTCGTCGCGGCGGCGAGGCGGTTCGGCGACGAGGCGCAGCGAGAGGCGTGGAGGAATCGTTTAGAGGTGCCTCTCGCGGACGATGCGCTCGCGAATCAGCGGGAAGATGTAGAGCAATATTCCGCGTTTCTCGATCGGTTTCACGACACGCACCTGGACGTGCAGACGTACGCGCAGACGACGTCCAAGTACATCAATCGGAGCTATTACGACGCCAGAGTCGAGCCGCAAACTCGATTTCCGGACGGGACGTTCAATTCGACGCCCGTGCGCGTGGCGAATTGGATCTTTGCCGAAGAATTCGCACAGAGAGACGGATTCGTCGATGACGAGACGACGACCGAGGAGGAGGAGGAGGAGGAGGAGGCGGAGGCGGAGGCGGAGGACGAGGACGAGGCGCCGACGTCGTGCTTTGGCTGTTTCACCGCGCGTTCGAAATCTCGCGTCGCGGTGCGATCGGCGAGCGCGTCGGAGACGAACGATGCGTCGACGCGGGAGCGGGAAGAAGAAAAAGTGGAAGAGGACGCGTCGCAGAGCTCGCCGTTGGAACGAGCGAGAGAAAGGCTCGAGGTTTGCGAAGAAGAGTGGGCGCACGCGGAGCTCAACTGTAGGCAAATGCTTCTCGACCTGAAACGACTCGTCCGTTCGTTGGCGGATACGTTTACGCCAGAGATGCGACGGAATGATCCTCGGGCGAAAGAATTGCAAGAAGAGATTACGAGTTTGGAGGACTCGTTGAAGCGGTTGCTCGACGTGAGAGACGAGAAACGCGCCGAAGCGACGGCGCGCCGACGAGAGATTGCCGAATACGAAACATGGCAAAAAACGATGAAAGAGCAACAGGCTGAGAGCGTTGTCGAAACGTTAAACGATGAAATCACCATCACCGAGGCGTTGGCGTCGAGAAAAGATCCGCTCGAGGGATTCGGAACGGTGGGAAGCTTGACGTCGTGCATGTTTCTCGTTCTCGCCCCGTTGTACTTGTGGCGGTATTACGAGTGGATCCAATGCAATCGTGTGGCGAAGCGTCGATTAAAGTCACGGACGACGACGCTCACCGTGTTCTTTTATAACCCGCTCTTTGTGCCCGGAGCGCGACGTCTTCGACTCGCAGCGTCCAACGTCGAATTGACGTCGATGATTCTCGCCGTTCAAAGCCTCTTGAGTTTCCAACTTTGGATCACGGATCACTCGGACGAGATTCGTCCGACACTCATCGCCGTGTACGAGTACGTGGTGTTGAACACGTTCGCGCGCGTCGCCGTTCCTTGCTCCAATGCGACGATTTTAGCCCTGCGCAGGAGGAAAAAGAGGGGGCGAGAAACATCCGTGAGCAAGCTTTGGCAAGGTTCGAGCGCAACCGTCGGCGCTTCCGGACGACACTCGACGGATGGTGGCGTCACGGGCGGCGTGCCCAGAGAATCACCCGTTGAGTTCGCCGATCGAGACGGCGAGAGCGATGACGCCGTCTCGCTTCTCGACGAATTGCCGCGACACAGCGAAGAAATCATCGGCGCGGCTGGCCGCGTCGACGACGCCGATTTCAAAGAAGCGGTGAAAGATCTCGATCCAAAATCGCGCAAGGAAGCGCTGCGTCTGAGAATCAAGAATGAAATGGTTCAGGGAAGAGGACGTTTCTACGATAAGCTTGGATCGAGCGACGATGATCGCGACGGCGCGAGTCACTCGCGCACGGGCGAGACGGATGACTTTTCAGACTTTTTGACGCGATCCTCGAAACGGTTTGTTTCTCCAGAATCACGCGAGTACGAAATGTTACGCAAAGAATACGTACGAAAGGCGCGCGCCCTGCGCAAAGCTGAGGAGGCGGAGGCGAGCCGTAACAAGCCCGCGTTTGACATGAGTACTCTCGTCAACCAGTTCAACACAAACTTTGGCGTCTCGCTCAATCTATCTCTACAGACGGAGGCGAGCGCGGAGGACACGAAGGTAGAGTCCCGCCTCGACGTCGATCAGGCTGATTCGGTGTTGAATGCGGTTTCGAAATTGAGTCGAAAACATAAAAAACGTTTCGCGGGAAGAACTGGGTACTTGCCGAACAAGACCAACGCGCGCGACGTTGACGAGTCGACGCTGGCGAAGCCCGTCGAGGACGATGACGACGAGTAATCATCACGCTTTCGTTGTACTAGTACTTTTAATATACACTGTACTCTAGCAATGAAAACGTTGAGCGCCCCCGCGGAGATCAATTCTGTCCCAGATGCGCTCGCGGCTTCGTTCGTTCACCAGCCCCGAGTCGAAACGTCGTCCACGCTCTCAACTGGCTTAAAAATTCTTCGCTCGCCGGCGGATCTGGCACAGGCATCCGAATTTTATCCTCGACGCGAACTTCGCCGACGTAAAATTCTTTCAAGTACAAGAAGCTTTCTTTGCTGGAATGGTACATTTCGAAGTGACGCGCCGCGTCGATGTTCAAGCTCTGGTTTGGAATGATGAAATCTCCGCCGGGATGCTCCGGAAGCCACCGTTTGACGTCGAGAACCATGCCATCGATCACGCACAACACTCCTCCCGCGTCATTGAAGGCGACGATTTCGTCCCACTCAAACTCTCGCAACCGAGACGCGTACACCCCGAGCTTTGCTTCGCAAAAATCGCCGAGCTCGCGACACCCGAGACTCTTCGCGGCGTCGCACAGCGACTCCATGATTCGTATCTCGTAATTCGGCGCCGCGTTACCCATCGCGGCGCACTCTAAAAATACGAGTACCCGATCGAACACGTCGGTGTCCACGTTCACCTCCGCGCGCACGACATCGTCCCATCCTTCGTCCTGCGCGAGCGCGCCGCCGGCTCGCCGCACCGCGCCCGTCAAAGCGATGCAAGACCGAAGAAGACGTCTGTGGACGTGAAACACCTCCCCGTCACGCGTGTGCACGTGAATGATTTCTCGACACGGCGCGCGCCTCGCGCGTTCTTCGTCGTCGTTTGCAAATCGTAATCGATTTTCATCGCTCGACCGCGCGAAAAATGTCGTCTCCATGCCGACGCGGGCTCGAAAACAGTGATAGGCGATCGCTTTCGCCTTCTCCTCTTCGCGGAGCGTGTTGACCTCGGCGACTCGCGCACGATACGCCACGTCTTCGATGGTTATCACATACACCTCGGACGTCGACACGACGCGTCCCGCGCCGCCCAGAGCGTTGACGACGGCTCTGCGCGCCACCTTCGCGTCGACGACGCGCGCCTCCGAGCAACCGTCGCGACTCGATTCGACGACACTCAATTCAACCGTCACGTCCGTCGCCTCACCGATCGACGCCGCATCCACCGCCTCGAACTCCATCTCTTTGTCCGCGCACGCGCGCAGGTTGTGTCGCTGCGCCTCGCTCAACCACACGCGTCCGCGCGGGACGCCCCGACGCGTCGCGAACCTCACGCACGCGCCCCCGAGCGCGCCCCCTCCTCGTCGCGCGTACGTTCGCCCCGACATCGCGCACGATTCGTGCACGTACGCCTCGTACCGACTCGTCGACGAGTCGTCGTCGGCATCGTCGTCACCGACCCCGTCCACGACGCGCAGTCGAACGAACCGTCCACCATCGTCACCGTCGTCGTCGTCGTCGACGTCGCGCGCGGCGTCCGTTCGACTGACGTACCGCGCATCGCTCGACCGCACCGCGTCGTCGCGCGCGCGCACGCTCGACGTCAGCGTGTTCGGCCCTCTCGGCTGTTTAAAGTTCACCATCGACCGCGCGCGCGAGTGGCGGTTACGACGACGACGCGCTTCGATCCGTCATCGTCATCGCGCGGCGCGCGGCGAGAGACGCTAGATGCGTGACGCGCGATGCGCGGCGTGGGATACGCGTCGCGCTTAAACCAAGACGCCGACGTCGGGGGCACGCTCGGCGAACCCGAGGTGGAGGAGGAGGAGGACGTCGTGCGACGGAAGGCTGAGCTCTTGGCTGATTTATTGAAAACGGCGTCGTCGTCGAATTCGTCCGCGGGCGGGAGGCGAGGATGCGTCGCGCACACGGGGGCGGGCATCTCGCGCGAGGCGGGGATTCCCGATTTTCGAGGACCGAACGGGGTGTGGACGCGTCGCGCGGCGGGTTTGCCCGCGCCCGAGTGCGAGACGACGATGGCGCTCGCGACGCCGACGTTGACGCACATGGCGCTCGTCGGATTACAGAGAGCGGGATACGTGGAACGCGTGGTGTCGTGTAACGTCGATTGTTTGCACGTGCGCAGCGGGTTGGATCGCGAGAGATTATCCGAGCTTCACGGGAACTGTTTCGCCGAGGCGTGCGACGATTGCGAGAAAGAATATATTCGAGATTTCGAGATGACGACTGTCGGTTTCAAACGCACGGGACGCGCGTGCGACGATTGCGGTCGAGACGGTCGGTTGCGAGATAAAGTGCTCGATTGGGGCGATCCACTGCCGAAGAGGGAATTGTTTCTCGCCGAGCGCGACTCGGCGTCGGCGGCGTTGAGTTTGGTGCTCGGAAGTTCGCTCCAAATCAAACCGTCGTGCGATATTCCGTTGAAGACGACGCGAAAGCGGCGTCGTCGAAAACGCGACGATGACGGCGACGGCGAGACGAAGGGCGTCGTCGACGACGCGCCGGGGAAGCTCGTCATCGTGAATTTACAGCCGACGTGTAAAGACGCCAAGGCGCACTGCGTCATCAACGCAAAGTGCGACGTCGTCATGTCGCTCGTGTGCGCGCGTCTGGGCGTGCGCGTGCCGGACTACGTTCGTCGCGACGTCCTTCGCGTTCAGCACGCGTTTAAAGCGTCGCCGTCCGGCGCCTGGTTCGCGTTCACGCTTCGCGTTGTCAACGCCTACGACGACCGCGCGCCGATTCCTTGGTTGGCGCGCGTCGAGGCGCGCGTCGGCTCAGAGACGACAGTCCAGACGCTCGATCGACCGCCGTTCACGCTGAAACGAAAGATTCGAGACGACGGCGACGGCGACGCCGCCGTCGTGCCGATTGAGCTCACGTTTCATTTTCAGCCCGCGCGCGACGCGGCGGCGCCGCCCGCGCGACGCGTCTACGACGTCTCGTGCGCCGGCGGGGAGACGTCGACGCGATTTTCCTTTGAAACCCATCGTAAATCGTACGCCGCGTAGCGTTGAGTCGCGACGTCGGCGAAGCGCGAGCCTCGACGCGGACCCCGCCGTTTCGAGACCGTCGTCGAGACCGTGTGCGCGTGTGCGGCCGCGCGCGCTAGGTTGGCCAACGGCACTACAGATACTGTACAACGTTGTATATACAACGTTGTATATACAACGTACAACGACCGATCACGTTGTATCGGCCATAGACGTCGAG
>Ga0255777_10001365_pt1 | contig 22997 bp, 23 predicted proteins | sample 101ome_15_FD_179975 | JGI IMG/M metagenome (GOLD analysis project Ga0255777, IMG submission 179975) | Coastal salt marsh microbial communities from the Groves Creek Marsh, Skidaway Island, Georgia - 101402AT metaG (version 2) | ecosystem: Environmental > Aquatic > Marine > Intertidal zone >... | reverse complement strand
TTTTCATTATATTGATGGTGGAGCAGATGATGAAGTTACTTTAAAGAGAAATACAGACTCATTTAATGACTGTGATTTAATTCCTAATGTTTTAGCAAGTGTAGGCAAGCCAGATTTATCAACAACAATTTTTGGTAAAAAAATTAAAATGCCAATATTTTTATCACCTACTGCAATGCAAAGATTATATCATCATGATGGTGATAAAGCATCTGCGCGAGCTGCAGAAAAATTTGGAACTTTTTATAGCATGTCTACTATGGCAAATAATACTATTGAGGAAATAGCAGAGATTTCAAATGGTCCAAAATTATTTCAATTGTATGTTCATAAAGATCAATCAATCACTGATGATTTGATCGATAGATGTAGAATTGCTGGATATGATGGAATGTGTTTAACAGTAGATACTCTTGTTGCAGGTAACAGAGAAAGAGACCATCGTACTGGCTTTACAACACCCCCTAAATTAACTTTGCAAAGCTTATTTAGTTTTGCAATGCATCCAAAGTGGGTTTTTAATTATTTTACACATGAAAAATTCCAGCTAGCAAATGTTGCAACTAAGACAGACAAAGGCACCAATATTGCAAAATCAGTAATCGAGTATATCAATGAACAATATGATCCAGCTATGAACTGGAAAGATGCTGAATATTGTGTGAGAAAATGGAACGGTCCATTTGCTTTAAAAGGTGTGATGTCAGTTGAAGATGCAAAAAGAGCAATCGATATTGGCTGTACAGCAATTATGATTTCAAATCATGGAGGTAGACAACTAGATGGATCACGATCTCCATTTGATCAAGTAAAAGAGATCTCTGATGCAGTAGGCGATAAGTTAGAAATAATTCTAGATGGAGGAGTTAGAAGAGGAACCCATGTTTTAAAAGCTTTAGCTGCTGGTGCCAAGGCTTGTAGTTTTGGGAAAATGTTTCTTTTTGCATTGAGTGCAGGGGGTCAAGCGGGAGTAGAAAAATTATTACAAAATATGCATGACGAGATTAATAGAAATATGGTTTTGATGGGTTGTAAAAATTTGAGTGAATTGAATAGATCAAAATTGATTTATAGGAAATAAAAATGAAACTAGCAAAAAGTTTAGAAAGATTAGGAACGGAGTCTGCTTTTAGTATTTTAGCAGAAGCTAAGAAGCTTGAAGCTCAAGGAAAACCAATGATCCATCTTGGTATTGGACAACCAGATTTTAAAACACCTAAACACATTGTTGAAGCTGCAAAAAAAGCATTAGATGATGGTCATCATGGATATGTTGTTGCTAATGGAACCCCAGAATGTAGACAGGCAGTGGTTAGAAAAATTAAAACTCTCTATAAAAAAGATATAGATCCTGAGAGAGTTCTAATTATGCCAGGTGGGAAGCCAACCATGTTTTTCGCAATTCAGGCTATTGGAGAAGCTGGAGCAGAAATTATTTATCCAACTCCTGGATTCCCTATTTATGAGTCAATGATAAATTATACTGGGTCTAAAGGTGTACCTTATGATTTGACAGAAGATAAAGATCTTAGATTTGATCCTGACAAAATTTTATCTTTGATTACTGATCAAACAAGATTATTAATTTTAATAAATCCTAATAATCCAACTGGAAGCTTTGTTGAAAAATCAACAGTAGATTATTTAGCCGAAGGATTAAAAAAATTTCCACATGTAACTATACTTAGTGATGAAATTTACAGTCGACAAATTTATGATGGTAAAGAGATGCCAACATTTTTTAATTATCCTGACCTTCAAGATAGACTGATTGTATTAGATGGCTGGAGCAAAGCTTATGCTATGACTGGATGGCGTATGGGATGGAGTGTTTGGCCTGAAACTTTAATTCCTCATATAACAAGATTAATTATCAATAGTTTTTCATGTGTAAATGTTCCGTCTCAATTTGGAGGAATAGCAGCATTAGATGGTCCTGATGATCCTATTCATGAAATGATGAAAAAATTTGATGAAAGAAGAAAATTAATTCACCAAGGTCTTAATAATTTACCTGGTGTAGAATGTAGTTTGCCAGGGGGTGCTTTTTATGCTTTTCCAAATGTAAAAGGTACTGGAATGACAGGGTCTGAATTTGCAAAAAAATGTATGCATGAAGCAGGTGTTGCAGTTGTACCTGGTACAGCATTTGGCAAAACAGCCGTTGATTATGTCCGTTTTAGCTTTGCAGCTTCAAAAGATAATATTTCACAAGCTTTAGAAAATATTAAAAAAATGTTAGGCTAGTGTAATGACTGAGTTAGCACTTCCAAAAATAGATAGATCGATACTTAATAATAAAGATTTAATTGTTAAAAAATTATCTAGCTTAATAAATCCAGAAAATGTTTTAAGTCATGCTGATGAAATCAAACCTTATGAAACGGATGCATTAGCTGCTTATACGCAAACACCTTTAGCTGTAGTGTTGCCTGAAAATACTCAGGAAGTAAGTAAAATTTTAAAATATTGTTATGAAGAAAATATCAAAGTAATACCAAGAGGGGCTGGAACTGGTTTATCAGGGGGAGCTTTACCTCTACAAGATGCTGTTCTTTTGGGTCTTGGAAAGTTTAATAAAATATTAGAAATAGATTTTGAAAATAAGTGTGTGGTTACACAGCCTGGTGTTACTAATCTAGGAATTACACATGCCGTGCAACACAAAGGTTTTTATTATGCTCCTGATCCTTCTAGCCAACTTGCATGTTCAATAGGTGGTAACGTTGCTGAAAATTCTGGTGGGGTTCACTCTTTAAAATATGGAACAACCACAAATAATATTTTGGGTGTAGAGATGGTTTTGATGGATGGAACAGTTTGTCGAATAGGTGGCAAAACTTTAGATCAAGAAGGCTATGATATTATGGGATTAATTTGCGGCTCTGAGGGTTTATTAGGAGTAATTACAGAAGTCACTGTAAAAATTTTAAAGAAACCACAAGTGGTTAAAGCAGCATTAATTGGTTTTCCCTCTATAAAAGAAGGTGGAGATGCAGCTTCAGAAATTATTTCAAGTGGAATAGTCCCTGCCGGAATGGAAATTATGGACAAAGCTTTAATTGAAGCAACGGATAATTTCAGTAAAGCAGGTTATCCAAGAGATGCAGAGCTTTTATTAATCGTAGAGCTTGATGGGACAGAGTCAGAAGTAAATGAATTATTAAAAAAAGTAAGCGATATATGTAAGAAGAATAATTGTTCTAGTCTTAAATTAAGTAAAAATGAAAAAGAAAGACTTTCATTTTGGGCTGGAAGAAAAGCTGCTTTTCCAGCTTGTGGAGCAATGGCGCCAGATTATTATTGTATGGATGGATCTATTCCAAGAGGAAAATTAGCTGAGGCTTTATTAGAAATAAAAAAACTTTCTGAAAAATATAATTTACTAGTTGCCAATTGTTTTCATGCTGGTGATGGTAACTTACATCCACTTATAATGTTTGATGGTAGTGATAAAGAACAATTAAGAAAAACAGAAGAATTTGGAGCTGAAATTTTAAAAACATGTGTAAGGTTAGGTGGGGTGATAACTGGTGAGCATGGAGTAGGTGTAGAAAAGCGAGAGTTAATGTGTGAAATGTTTAATGATAACGATATTCAACAACAACTTGATATTAAAAAAGCGTTAGATGAAAAAAACTTACTAAATCCAGGAAAAGTTTATCCAATACTTAGAAAATGTGCAGAGGAAGGAAGGGTTCATGTCCACAAAAATAAAAATAAATTCCCAGATCTTCCAAGATTCTAATAATATTTTTTATCCTAAAAACGAGCAAGAGGTTTCACTTTTAGTTAAAGAATTATACAAAAAAAATTCTTCAACAGAATTAATTGGTACTAATTCTAAAAGTTTTATTGGAAATAAAACTCAATCAGCAAATACAATATCTCTATCAAAAATTTCAGGTATTATTGAGTATTTACCAGAAGAACTTTATATAAAAGTCAAAGCTTGCACTCCGATTGAAGAAATTGAGAAAGCTTTAGATAAAAATAATCAAGAATTAGCATTTGAACCAATTGATTTTGGATTTGTTGAAACAGGTAAAACCAATAAAGGTACAATTGGTGGCTATTTATCATGCAATTTTGCTGGCTCTCGAAGATTTAAAGTTGGCAGTGTGCGAGATCATATATTAGGATTTAAAGGTGTTAATGGTAAAGGAGATATTATTAAGTCGGGTGGTACTGTTGTAAAGAATGTGACAGGCTATGATTTGTCTAAACTTATAGCAGGATCATTTGGTACTTTAGTTGCTTTAACTGAAGTCACTCTTAAAGTTCTACCAAAAAAAAAATTATCAAGCACAATTGCAATATATGTTGATGATAAAAAAACTGTTTTTGAACTATTTGATCAAATGTCGAGTTCGAGTAGTGAAATCTCTGGAGCAGTTTATGTTCCATTGGAACCTAATGAAGATGATTATCAAAAAAATAGAGACGTAGTATTTAAATTTAATGATTTAAAATATGAAGGATCTTTTTTAGCAATAAGGGTTGAGGGAGATAAAATATCTATTAATGAAAAAATTAAAGCTCTTAACAAAGAGTTGAATTTAGAAAAATATAAAACTACAATACTTGACGTTTATCAATCCGTACCTTTTTGGAAAAAAATAAATAACCTTGAACTTTTTTCTAAGACAAAAAATAACTTAATTCGATTAGTAATAACGCCATCAAATGGAGTTAAAATGATGCAATTTTTGGGTAATAAATTTAAATATTATATTGATTGGTGTGGATCCTTATTTTGGGTAGAAGTGCCTGCAAAGAAAAATATGAAAATTAAAGAACTTAAAAAAATTTCTCAAGAATATGGAGGATATTTAACTATTGTTAAAACTTCAGATGAATATGATTATGAAGAAACTTTATTTACTATTAATGATGTTCGACTTTTAATATCTGAAAAAATTAAAAAAAGTTTTGATCCTAAAAGGATATTTAATCCAGGAAAGATGTATAGAGGAATATAATGCAAACTCATTTCACACCTAAACAACTAAAAGACTCTGATAATCGTTCAACTGAAAAGATTTTTAAACAATGTGTACATTGTGGAATGTGTAACGCTACATGCCCTACACATCAAATTTTAGGGGACGAACTTGATGGCCCTAGAGGTAGAATTTATCTTATTAAAGATATGTTGGAAAATAACAAAAAACCTACACCAAAGGTTGTTAAACACATAGATCGATGTTTGTCTTGTTATAGTTGCATGACTACCTGTCCAGCAGGGGTAAACTATATGCATGTCATAGATCATGGTAGAAAATATATTGAGCAAAATTATGAGAGGCCATTTTTTGATCGATTAACAAGAAACTTTTTATCCACCATTTTAGTCAATCGAAATTATTTCAAATTATCTAGTTTATTAGTCAAAATTGCTAAACCTTTTCAATTTTTAATGCCTAATAAAATTAAAGATATGATGAATTTGATGCCTAATAATTTTCCAAAAAAAACTTTAAAAGAAAAAGAAATTTATGAAGTAAAAGGAAAGAAGAAAATTGCAAGAGTTGCATTATTAACAGGCTGTGTGCAAAAAGAGATTTCACCCCAAATAAACGAGTCAACAATTAGACTACTAAATAGACATGGTGTTGAAGTAATTGTTCCTAAAAAAATTCGTTGTTGTGGATCGTTAACCCATCATTTAGGTAAAGAGCAAGAAGCCCATCAAGACTTTAAAAATAATATAAATATTTGGTATGACGAATATAAAAAAGGAAATCTTGATGCGATTTTGTCAAACACTTCTGGATGTGGCACTACGATGAAAGATTATGGTTTTATTTTTAAGGATGATAAAGAACTTAGCAAGAAAGCAAAAAAAATATCTGAGTTAACCAAAGATGTTTCTGAATATATTCATGAGAGTTTAAAATTGGATATAAAAACAAAATCTAAAAAATATAAAATTGCTTATCACTCAGCTTGTTCAATGCAACATGGACAAAAAGTTCACAATCAGCCAATGTATTTGTTAAATAAAACTCAAAATGAAATAATGGAAATACCTGAGGGGCACATTTGTTGTGGTTCAGCTGGAACTTATAATATTTTACAAACAAAAATTGCAAAACAACTTTTAGAAAAAAAAGTAAAAAATATAGAAAGTTTAAAGCCTGATTTTATTTCAACTGGAAATATTGGTTGCATAACTCAAATATCTCATGGTACTAAAACACCTATTTTACATACTGTAGAATTATTAGATTGGTATACAGGAGGACCAAAACCAAAAGCATTACAAGGGAACTAATTATGAAAAAAATTTTAATTACTAGAAAATTATTAAAAGCATCTGAAGAAAAAGCGGCTCAATTATTTGAAACAAAATTTAATAGTAATGATGAATTATACTCACAAGCTAAATTAATTGAATTAAGCCATGGCTGTGATGCTGTTTTGACATCACTAACTGATAAAATGGATGCTAATACAATTAATAAGTTACCAGAAACAGTTAAAGTTATATCTAATTTTGCTGTTGGCTTTGGAAATATTGATTTAGAAGCTGCAAAAAATAGAGGTATTGCCGTAACCAATACTCCTGAAGTTTTAAGTGATGCAACTGCTGAAATTGGAATTTTATTAATCCTAGGCGCATGCAGAAGAGTTTCTGAAGGAATTGAAGCTGCTAGAGAAAGTAATTGGAAATGGTCTGCAGATTATTTAATTGGAAAACAATTAACAGGTTCAAGACTTGGAATTTTAGGTATGGGAAGAATAGGCCAAAAAATTGCTAAAATAGCAAAATCACTTGGAATGATTATTCATTATCACAACAGATCTAGACTAAGTGAAGATAAAGAGCAGGGAGCTATTTATCATGATAGTTTGAAAAGTTTGTTTTCAGTTTCAGATGTTTTGTCTATTTGCTGTCCTGCAACAAAAGAGACAGAAAATTTAATAAATAAAGAAACAGTTGAATATTTTCCAACAGGAGCTGTAATAACTAATGTTGCTCGAGGAGATATCGTTGATGATGAAGCTTTAATTGATGCGTTGCATAGAAGAAAAATTTATGCAGCTGGATTAGATGTCTATAAAGGAGAGCCCAATTTAAATCCTGGATATCTAAAAATTAAAAGTGTGTTTATTTTACCTCATCTTGGAAGTGCAACAAAACATACAAGAACAGCAATGGCCAATTTAGCGATAGATAATATTGATGAGTTTTTAAAAACCGGAAAATGTATTAATAAAGTTAATTAAACATTTATTTTAGCTATTAAATTTACACAACTTAAAATTGTTTTTAAAAATATATCGTTGTTTTTAAATAAAAAATACATCAGAATGATAATCTAATAATTATTAGAGGAGAATAACAAATGAAAAAAATAACATCGTTATTAGTTACTTCTATTTTTTTAACTTTTTTTTCTACTGTGGCTTTCAGTGATGAAAATGTAAAAAAATTAAGTAACTTTCAAAAGACAGATACAGCTCCTGGTATTGTAATCCCACAAGACACTAAATTTGCGGAAAATATTAAAAAAAATATTTTACCAAATATTAAAATGCCTGCTGGATTCAAAATCAGTTTATTTGCTGTAGTGCCTGATGCAAGACATATGGCGGTTGCTAGAAATAAGACTACGGTATGGATTGGAACAAGAAAAGATAAAGTATGGCAAGCAACAGACAGAGATATGGATGATGTAGCAGATACGGTTGAACAATTCAGCCCAAGTGTTACTTTTGATATCCCTAATGGAGTTTGCTTCAGTGATGATGGACACTTATATGTAGCAGAAAGAAACAGAGTATTATGGTTCCCAGCTGCAGAGTTCTTTATGGAAAGTCCAGATACTGTTGCTATACCTATCATTGATCAAGGCGGATTAATTCCACCTGAAGAAGAGTCATACAATCACACAGCAAGAGTTTGTGCGGTAAATAAAGCTGATAACAAGCTTTATGTAAGTATGGGTCAACCATTTAACGTTGCTGGACCAGACAAATATCCACTTTATGATCAAGTTGGTATTGGAGGAATTATTAGATTTAATAGATTCCCAGGAGAACTTGATAGAGAAGTTGTTGCAATTGGAGTTAGAAACTCAGTTGGACATGCTTTCAATCCTAAAGATGGTTCATTATGGTTCACTGACAACCAAGTTGATGGTATGGGAGATGAAACTCCTCCAGGAGAACTTAACAAAGCTTGTTCTTTAAGTGCTGATACATGGTATGGTCATCCATATTATGGTGGTGGTGATGTAAGAACAAATGAATATAAAGATCAAGCTATTCCAAAAGCATATGCAGATAAATATTGCAAACCTCAAGTAGAGATGGTTGCTCATGCTGCTGACCTTGGAATGATGTTTTACACTGGAAAACAGTTTCCAAAAAAATACCAAAATGCAATCTTCAGTGCGCAACATGGTTCTTGGAATGCTGTAAAACCTAGAGGTGCTAGAGTTATGGTTACTTATCTAGATAGCAAAGGTAATGCTGCAAAAACAGAACCTTTCGCTGAAGGATGGATGACTGATATGGGTACTTATCTTGGTAGACCAGTTGATGTTCAACAATACTTTGATGGTTCTATTTTGGTTTCAGACGACAAAGCTGGAGTTATCTATAGAATATCATACGAAGGATAATAAATAATTTAAAAGGGACCGTTTAGTAACGGTCCCTTTTTTTAATTAAATTAAAAATAAGATAAAAAATGAAAAAAATTTTACTTTTAGTGACACTATTTTTTTTAAGTTCCTTTGCCGCAAATGCCGCTAGTGAAAGTGAAAAAAAAATTTGTAGTGGACTTGCAAATTGGACAGAAGATGGAGAATTTAAACAAGTTAGAGAAAGCAAATGTATGACAGAGGCAGAATATCAAGCATATTTGAGCGCACCAGATTATCTTTGCAAATATTATCAAAACTCTATTTGGAAAGAGTCAGAGAGAGAATATGGAAAAAAACAATATAATTATACTGAGGCAGATCTAGAAAAGATTAAAATTCTTAAAGATGAAGGTAAAGCCTTATGTGATGCTGGTAATTTAAAAGAAGGTGAGGCTAAACTTGTAGAAGCTATAAAAATTATTAGTCATACTAGAATGAAATAATGAGGTTTATTTTTGTATTATTAGTTAGTTTTTTGTCTATTTTTTCATCAGTTTCTTATGCTGACACACAAGCTGAAACTGGATCAGTAGCAGCAACCGTTAAAGAAAATTTGACCAATGAATTAAGACTTGGAAAAGAAAAAGCTCAAACAATATGTTCTGCATGTCATGGTTTAGATGGCGTAGCCGCTTCAGGTGGAAATTCTGTAATCATTCCTAATTTAACTGCACAACATAAGGATTATTTGATTGCAAGACTTCAAGATTATAAAACTAATAGGATTGCTCATCCACAAATGTCTATCATAGCTCAAATGTTAACTGATGAAGAAATAGTGGCAGTTTCTGAGTGGTATTCTAGAATTAAGATTACTATATTTGATCCAAACTTAGTTTTAGCGAAACCAAGTAAGTAGATAATATTTTATATAGTTTTAGTGTAGCATTTACCAACACCTATTTGACCACCACCTTGTTCATCAAAATACATATTAGAATATTTTGCATATTGAGTTGTTTTGTTAAATGTAAATATATTAATCATCCTGTTGCTAAAAAAATAACCTACTAAAGCTTGATCATTATTTTGAATGATTTCAAATGAATTTAAATATCGATTGGTTTGTCTATCTAAAATTTTAATTTCTGACTTGTTAGAGATATATAAATCATAATCAATAATTTTTTGGCTCCACTCATTTCTGTCTGTTTCATAAAATTTTGTATCTAATTTACATAAATAATGTTCTTCATCAGCCAAAGAACCTATAGCGTAAAGAAAAAATGTAATGATAAAAATAAAAAGTTTCATACTTAATTATACATTAACTCTAAAAAAATATTCTTTCAAAAAACCAAAAGATACCAATAATAGAAATTAAAAGAGAAATTGGTTTTGTAATTCTAGTTGAATACCAATCCATTTTAGAAAAAGGCAATTTTATAATTAGATAAGCCAAAACAATTGTTGAAATTTGTCCTAATTCAACTCCAATATTAAATGAAATTAGACTAGAGACAAATAGCTCTTTTACAAGTCCAATATCACTTAAAACTCCCGCAAACCCAAGACCATGAAGCAATCCAAATATAAAAATAATAATTGTTCTACTTTTGCTTAAATTATTTTTAAATAAATTTTCAATTCCAACATAAGCAATAGAAAGCGCAATGATGGGTTCAACTATATAAGAAGAAATTTTTATTATGTTAAAAACACCTAAAAATAAAGTGATTGTATGAGCAATTGTGAAAAGAGAAATTTGTAAAATTAATGTTTTAATATTTGAAGAGAGTAAAAATAAAGCTAAGACAAAAAGTATATGATCAAGTCCCTTAGGTAATATGTGTTCATAACCTAAAATTAAATAATTATAAAAATTTTTGAAAAAATTGTTTTTATTTTTTTCAATTTTTATAATTGATGAATAGTTTTTGTTTTTAATAATTTCAGTATGCAGTTCTCCAAATTCTTTAGAGTTAACTCTTAAAATAATTGGACCAAAATTTTTATTCCAAAAAAATTTAAAATCATTACCTTCAATGTTTTTAAAATTTATAATAATTAAACTATCTCGAATTACTTCTACATTTCCAACTTCGGGAATTTCTATTGAAACAATTATTGGATTAAATTTATTGTTATTATTCTCTAAAAAGACATAATTTTCAAAGTTTTTAAGTTTATGTTCAAATTCTATTAATAACTTTTCAGGACTTAATATTCTTAGATTTTCATATCTATCTGATTGTTCGGAGTCTTTTGAATTCGTATGTTTTGGATCAATACCAGCTATTATAGACTCTAAATTTATTCTTAAAGATAAGTTTGCATCAAAAGTTTTTTCATTTTTTATTATATCTAAATTTGCTATTGTTGGACGCAATTCATGAGTAAATGCATTATTTATAAATAATAAACAAAAAATGAAAAAGTTTAAAAAAAATATTCTCATAAATTTTCTAATTATTACAACTTTTATAACTTATATTAATAATAAGCTATATGCTCATGAATTATGGTTAGAACCAGATTATAATAGTAAAAATAATCATATTAATATTATGATTGGTCAAAATTTTAATGGTACCCCTTTTGGTTTTTCGAATGCCGATATGAAACAATTATTTTTAGAAAATAAAAATAATTTACAAAAAATTATCCAGAGAGATGGAAATTTTCCAGCAATTCAAATAAATATAGATACTAATAAATTTAACATTATTAATTATGAAACTAATTATAGTTTTTTAGAATATGACAGTTTTGATGATTTTGAAAAATTTGTTAAGAATCAAAATTCTAGTTATTTAATTAAAAATATTGATAAAACAATAATTCCAAAAGAAAATTATAAAAGGTTTTCAAAAATTTTAATTTCTAATTCAAATAATTTTTTTATACAAAAAGAGAATTTAGATTATGAAATTGTTGCTTTAAATTCTCCATTCGATCCTAGAAATGAATTTTTTGAATTTCGCTTACTAGAAAATAATAAACCTCTCAAAAATTTTCAGGTGACGATTTTTAGTAAAGAGGGTGATAATTTTTATAAAGATTATGTCAAAACGAACCCAAATGGAGAAGGAAAATTAAGACTTTTTTCAAACAGATCTTATCTTATAAGTGCAGTTTTAATTAAGAAGGCTTCACTTATAGAAAAATTAAAACTTAAATCAGATTGGTTAAGCTATTGGGCAAGCATGACTTTTTATCTAAATTACAATCATTAGTTGTAATTTAGATATTAATGTAGAATAATTTAATATTTTTAAGGGTTTTTATACTAAATATTTTAGACTCTTCTATTAGTTTGTGGTTTAATCATTCCAGTTAATTAACTAAATCAAATAAATAGGAGAAATAATGATTAAAGAAAAAAAATCATTGAAGAATGAAACTTCTTCAAGACGAAAGTTCTTTAAAACTGCTGCTAAAGCTGGTGCTGTAGCTGCAGCGACGGTTGCAATGCCAAACATTGCTACTGCTGGTTCTCATGCAAAAGTATTAAAAATGCAAGCTGCATGGCCTAGCGGAGGAGATATATTTTTTGAAATGGCAGGCGACTATTGTAACATGGTAGACGCAATGTCTGGTGGATCACTTAAAATTGATCTTCAACCAGTCGGTGCTGTTGTAAAAACTTCAGAAATCGGACAAGCAGTAAGTTCAGGCGTTGTTGATATGGGTCACTGGGTGACTGCATATTGGTACGGAAAAAACCCTGCTGCGTCTTTATTTGGAACAGGTCCTTCTTACGGTCTTTCATCTCAAGAAGTAATGGGTTGGATGGAATACGGTGGAGGAAGAGCTCTATACGAAGAAACTTTAGCAAAAGTTGGTTTTGACTATGTTGGATATTTCCACATGCCGATGCCAGCACAGCCTTTTGGATGGTTTAAAAAGAACGTTACAAAAACTGCTGATGTTAAAGGTATGAAGTATAGAACTGTAGGATTAGCTACAAACGTTCTTACAGCAATGGGAATGGTCGTTAGACAATTACCAGGCGGTGAAATTCAGCCAGCAATGAAAACTGGTTTGATTGATGCTGCTGAGTTTAACAACCCAACTTCAGACTCTAACTTTGGTATGCAAGATGTATCTAAACATTATCATTTAGGTTCATTCCATCAATCTCAGGAGATGTTTGAAATTTGTATCAACAAAGGCACATTAAATAGTTTATCGCCTGCGCATCAAGCAATTTTGAAAAATGCTGCTTATGCTGCAAACAGTGATAACTACTTTAAAGCTTTAGTGAGATATTCAAATTCATTATCTGATTTGATGAATAAGCATGGAGTAAATGTTTATCAAACGTCTGATGAAATCTTAGCTGAACAATTAAAAGGTTGGGATGCTGTTATCAAAGATTTCAGCGGTAAAGATCCTTTCTTTGCTAAGATCGTAGATTCTCAAAAAGCATATGCTAAGAAAGTAATGAAATACTTGCTGATGAATCAGCCTAATTACAGACTAGCTTATGAAAATGAGTTCGGTCCACTAGATAAAGTGAAGATCTAATTAGATTAAAATAAATTTGAAAAGGGGGCTTAGGCCCCCTTTTTTATTTCGTTGATTATTAACAATAAACTTAATATTTTATTTATTTAAATGAAGTCTTTTATAAAATTTGCAGATAATCTAAGTACATCAATGGGTAAAGCATTTTCATGGTGCATTGTTATTTTGATGGGCGGAACTTGTTATGAAGTTTTCATGGCATATGTTTTGAATGCACCTACATTATGGAATTTTGATTTTAGTTTGCAGATGTATGGAGCTATATTTATGATGGCTGGCGCATATACGCTATCAACAGAAGCTCATGTTAGAGGTGATGTTATTTACAGATTGTTTAGTCAAAGAACCCAAGGTTATGTAGATCTAGTTCTTTACTTTATATTTTTTTTCCCAGGTGTTATTGCATTAGCCTTTTATGGTTATGATTATGCTGCTCTTGCATGGAAAATAAAAGAGACAAGCTGGAACAGCCCAGCGCAAATCCAAATTTATTTTGCTAAATCTTTAATACCTTTAGCTGGAATTTTATTAATTATTCAAGGTATCAGCGAAGTGTTTAGAGCAATAATTTGTATTAAAACGGGACAATGGCCAGCAAGGTTAGTTGTAGCTGAAGAGACAGAAAAAATTTTAATGAGATCAGCTCAGGAAGGAAAAGACGTAGATGTTATTTAGTTTAACAAATCCAGAAGTAGCAATTTTAATGATGTGTTTATTCTTATTTGCAGTTCTTCTAGGTTTTCCTATTGCATTCACTTTGATGGCAATGGGGCTTGGTTTTGGATATTACGCATACTTTGATCCAACTAAAATGGAGCATCTGTTTGATAATAGAATTTTCCAGCTGTTTGTTCAAAATACCTACACCGTAATGGATAATAATGTACTCACCGCAGTGCCATTATTTTTGTTTATGGGATACTTAGTTGAGAGGGCTGGAATAGTTTCAAAATTATTTTTTGCAATCAGATTAGCATCATACAAATTACCTGCATCTATGGCTGTTGCAGCATTAGTTACCTGTACTTTATTTTCAACAGCTACAGGAATAATAGGTGCTGTAGTAACTCTTATGGGATTACTTGCTTGGCCTGCAATGATTAAAGCAGGTTATGATAAAAAGTTCGCATCTGGAATTATCTGTGCCGGCGGATGTTTAGGTATTTTAATTCCACCTAGTATTATGTTAATTGTCTATGCGGTTATTGCTCAATTATCACCTTTAAGATTATTTGCAGCTGCAATATTTCCAGGTTTACTTTTAGCAGGACTTTATATTGTCTACGCTGTCGTCTTGGCATATTTTAATCCATCGATAGCTCCTAAGCCTAAAGAAGAAGAGATACCACCAAGAGCTGAAATTATTAAAGAAGTTTTTGTTTCCTTTTTACCTCTATTTTCATTAATCATGTTAGTGTTGGGGACTATATTGGCAGGAATAGCAACTCCTGCAGAGGCTGCTGCTGTTGGTGCGCTAGGTTCGATAGTTCTTTCATATTTTTATAAAACGTTAAAATGGAAAAATTTTAAAGAGTCGGTATTTTTAACTGCAAAAACCACTGCAATGATCATGTGGTTATTTATTGGTTCATGGACATTTGCTTCAGTATTTTCTTATCTTGGAGGTCATGAAATCTTTGAACATTTTTTTAGATCTTTAGATTTAGAACCTTGGCAGTTTTTAATTATAACTCAAATTATAATATTCTTGTTAGGATGGCCTTTAGAATGGACAGAAATTTTAATTATTTTTGTACCAATATTTTTACCATTAGTAGAATTTTTTGGTGTTAATCCTTATTTCTTTGCAATGTTAATTGCTTTGAATTTACAAACTTCATTTTTAACTCCACCAATGGCAATGTCTGCTTATTATTTAAAAGGTGTACAGTCAAAAAATGTAGAGCTCATGGATATTTTTAGAGGGATCATGCCTTTCTTGGGCATTGTAATATTAGCAATGGTTTTAATGTATATATTTCCAGGTATTGCGTTATGGTTACCAGAAACTCTATTTGCAAACTAAAAAATTTTAAAGATGATTGATGCACTCTCTTTAAGCGTAGAAGAATTGGCGTCTAAGATAAAAGATGCACAGATTACTTCAGTAGAAGTATGCACTCAATATATTGAACGAATTAATAAATTTGAAAAAGACATTAATGCATGGGCTTATTTTGATAAAAAACTTTTATTAGAAAAAGCTGCTGATGCTGACAACTATAGAAGATCTGGAAAACCCTTAGGTGCTCTTCATGGTGTCCCAATTGCAGTTAAAGATATAATAGGCACTATTGATATGCCAACTGAATGTGGAACATCAATTCGTAAAGGCATATATCCAATAAAGAATGCAGAGATTATCGAATTACTAATTTCTGCTGGAGCTATTATTATGGGAAAAACTGCTACATCCGAACTAGCTTATCTTGGCCCATCAAAGACTACAAACCCTCATGATTATTCGAGAACACCAGGAGGATCTTCAAGTGGATCTGCTGCTGCAATAGCATCATTCATGGCCCCTTTATCCATTGGATCTCAAACTGGAGGCTCTATAATTAGACCAGCATCTTATTGTGGTGTTGTTGGATATAAACCAAGCTATGGTTTAATTTCAAGACATGGCGTACTAAGAACATCTAAAACTTTAGACCATATGGGTCTCTTTGGAAGATCTGTAGAAGATGTTGCTTTACTTGCAAAAGTCTTAATTAAAAAAGACTCATTGGATACTTCTACAATATATTACTCTGCTGAAAATATATTAGAGGAAACAAAAAAAGGTCCAATATTTGAACCAAAATTTATTTTTTATAAAACGGATCATTGGAAAATAATTGATAAGAAATCTAGAGAGTCTTTTGAATATTTTATTAAATCTTTTTCAAAAAATATTGAGGTATTTGATACTCCTTCATATTTTAAGGACATTCATAGGTATCATCAAATTATTCATGAAACAGATTTAGCTAATAATTTTTCAAATTATTATAAAAAATTTAAAAACAAACTTTCAAAATATATGCAAACGGCAATTGCAAATGGCAATAAACATTCTGCCAAAGAGTATGCAGAAGCAATAGATTTTATAGAAACAAGTTATGAGTCATATAAAGAAGTTTTTCAAGATTATCATGGTGTTTTATCTCCATCTAGCCCAGGAGTTGCACCAGAAGGATTAAAAAGTACAGGCACAGCTGAATTTAATAGGGTTTGGTCTTATTTGGGAACTCCATGTATATCTCTTCCTTTACTTGAAGGTGAAAATAATTTACCATTAGGCATACAATTAATTGGTGATCGTTATGATGATCTAAGATTTTTAGGTATTGCAAATTGGTTAGAAAAACAATGTAAGGAATAAGATGAATAAAATTACTACAATTATCGGTTTATCATTTGCTATTTATTTTCTAGTAGGAATAGCAATGTCATTAACAACTTCGATGATGATAGGTTTTTTAGATGCATTACCTGTTTATATTTTGATGGCAGGTGCTGTGTTCATGATGATTTACGAAGCTTTCTTCGACAAAAGTTAAAAATTTCTAAAATTGACTGATAATAATAAAAGTTCTTGGTCTTTTTTATTATTATTTATTCAGCCAATATTTATGGCTAGCAATTTAGTGGTAGCACGAGGAGGGGTAGAGTATGTTCCTCCAATTTCTTTAGCTTTCTGGAGATGGACTGTTGTATTTTTAATTCTCTTACCTTTCACATACTTTTCCTTAAAAAAAAATTATAAATCTATTCAAAAAGAATATAAAAAATTATTTATTTTAGGTTCATTAGGATGCGGGGTATGTGGTGCTTTTCCATTTTTGGCAGGACAAACGACAACAGTTGCCAATATGGGAATTATATACACCTCGTCTCCTGTATTTATAATTTTAATCTCAAGCATTTTTTTTAATGAAAAGATTAATCCTATCAAAATCATCGGATTAGTTGCTTGTCTAGTAGGAGTTTTTGCAATTATCATAAAAGGAGATATTCATTTATTAATAAATTTAAAATTTACTTTAGGAGATTTATGGATGTTAGGTGCTTCTATAGGTTGGGCACTATATTCAATTTATTTATTCTATTGGAAGACTAATTTGCAAATTTTTCAAAGATTTACTTTAGTTGCATTTTTTGGAGCTATAAGTTTGTTACCATTTTATATTATTGAGGAAGTTTTTATTGAAAGAACTTTTTTTGATGGAGATTTTTTTGCATGGGTTATATTTGCAGCTATTAGCCCAGGTATTATTGCATTTACACTTTATACATATTCTCAAAAGAAACTTGGAGCATCTCTTACAGGTTTTACCTTGTATATTTTTACCATTTACGCAGCAATTTATGGTTATTTTTTATTTGATGAAAAATTAGAAAGTTATCATTTAATAGGTACTATTTTAGTATTTTTTGGAATTTATCTTGCTAGAAAAAATAATGCTAAAAAAACCTAGGAAAATTATTTTGCAATTTATCAGTCTAATTATTTTAATTTACCTATCTGTAATAATTTTTTTATTTTTTTATCAACGCAACTTACTATATCACCCAAATGAAAATAATTATTCAGGAAACAACCTAAATTTTGAGATAGAAAAAGTTAAAATAAAAACATCAGATGGTATTGAATTGCTAGGATGGTTTCATGAAAAGGATTTAGAAAAATTTAAAACTATTATTTTTTTTCATGGAAACGCAGGAACACTTGAAAATAGAATATATAAACTTAACCGTTTAAAAGACCTAGATATTAATTTTTTAATTATTGCCTGGAGAGGTTTTAGTGGCAACAAAGGTAAACCAACTGAAAAAAATTTATATGAAGATGGAAAAAGTGCAGTTCAATGGATAAAAAATTTTGGTGTTGAGAACAAAAATATTATTTTGTATGGGGAGTCATTAGGCACAGGCATAGCAACAGAAATTGCTCAAAATAATGATTTTGCAGGTGTAATTTTAGAAACACCATTTACTTCAATGGCAGATGCAGCAAGTAAATTTTATCCCTATATTCCAGTTAAACTCTTGTTAAGAGATAAGTATGAAAATCTTAAAAAGATTAAAAATATTAAATCACCAATATTAATTATGCATGGAGAGGTTGATCAGCTTGTTCCATTTTCAATGGGTAAAAAAATTTATAAAGAAGCCAATAATCCAAAATATTCATATTTTACAAAAGACGATGATCATATGATGGAATATGATCAAAATTTAATTGATAACTTAAATTCATTTTTAAAGAGTTTAAATTAAGCCACATTCTAAACAAATATATTACAAATTTTTTTTCTTTAATTAAATTATGAAAAAAATTTTAATTATATTTTTATTGAGTTTGGTATTTCAAAATAATTCTTTTTCTAGCGAAGAAAACTTTTCAGCAGATGATTTATTTTATATTGATCAAATGAATTCTCATAATAAAAATTTTGCACTTTACTTTAAAACTAGAGAAAAAGCTATTTTAGCTAAAGGAGAAAATTCAAATTATATAAGTGATTATCCAAAAGATCTTTACATACATAACTACGAAACTAATTCTTCAGATCCTTTAATTTCCTACGAATGGTTTCCTGCTCAAGCAAAATATCTGCTTCAAGAGTACGACTTTCCAGTTTTTCCAGATGACTTTGCTTATTATCTTTTAAGAGATGATACAACTTTGGTCATGGTAAGTGCGGTAAAGAATATTAATGCAAATTTTAAATTTGATATTCACAGCAAAAAACTTGAACTTTACCCTGCTAATGGAAAACTTGATTTTATTATTTCTTCAATTGCTAAAAAATGTGGACATTTCCAATTTGAAGAGAATTATAAGTGTAGTTATTACAAGCCTCTTATATCGAGTAATTTAATTAACTAGTTTGAATAAATGCCTCTGCAAATTTTTCAGCTTCAAAAATTTGTAAATCATCTTCTTTTTCTCCTAAACCTAGTGCGATAATTGGTAATTTGTATTTTTTAGCTACTGCTAGAAGAATACCTCCTTTTGCAGTCCCATCTAGTTTAGTCATGATTATTCCTGTAACAGGTATTATCTTATTAAACTCTTCAACTTGATTTAATACATTTTGACCTGATGTGGCGTCCAAAATTAAAATTACATCATGCGGCGCCTCGCTATCAATTTTTTTAGCAACGTTTGCAATTTTTTTGTATTCTTCCATTAAATTTTTCTTATTTTGCAGTCTGCCAGCAGTATCAATTAAAACTTGATTAAAGTTATTTTTTAAAGCTTCGTCTATCGCTTTATAAGCAACTGATGCCGGATCGGATCCTTGAGATGATTTGGTAATTTCAACACCAACTTTATTAGCCCAATTTTCTAATTGTTCTATTGCAGCTGCTCTGAAAGTATCTGAAGCAGCAAGCATTATCTTATTGCCATTATTTTTTAAAATTTTGCTAATTTTGCCTATAGTGGTTGTCTTACCAACTCCGTTAACGCCTGAAATTAATGTTGCATTTAATTTCTCTTTTTTTTTAAAAAAATTCTGGTTTTCTAAGGGTTGCATTAAAGAAATAATATATTCTTTTAAGATTAAGTTCACTTCATCAGATATATTTTTTTTTGGATCAATTTTCTTGTTTGCAATTATTTTTTTTATATCTTCTGCAGCTAATATTCCAACATCAGATCTTATTAAAAATTCTTCAATTTCATCTAAAGTTTTATCGTCAATTTCTTTTTTGATAATTATTTCTTTTAAACCAGAGGTAAATGCAGATGCACTTTTTTTAAAACCAATTTTAAATTTATCAAAAAATCCCATTATAATTTAATTTCAATTTCTTGAATATTTGAAACCGGGCCTTTCATATGAATTATATTTTGATCATCAATCATGATATTTAATTTTCCTGATCTAAATTCAATATCAACTTTGTTGTCTGTAAAATCATTTAATTTTCCAGCCACTGCTGTTGCACAGGCAGCTGTACCACAAGCTTTAGTAAGACCAGCGCCTCTTTCCCAGACTTTGACTTTGATTAAATTTCTATCAACGATTTCTGCTAGAGTAACATTACATTTTTCAGGAAAAAATTCATGAATTTCAAATTTAGGGCCAAGTTTTTCTATGCTAAATTTTTCTAGATTTTTGACAAAAAATATTAAGTGAGGATTTCCCACATTAATTGCCATTCCACCATAAAACTCATTATTTTCTTCATCTAAAATTTTTAAATTTAGATTTTTAGTATCTAAATTTTTAGATAATGGAATTTCATCCCATTTTGTTTTTGCAACTCCAATCTGAGTTGTTACTAGGTTATTACCTAAGATTTTTGAATTTAGGTTGCCAGATTCTGTGGTAACTATAATTGTATCTTTCTTTTTTTCTTTTGATAATAAATCAGCTACACATCTAGTGCCATTGCCACATGCACCAGAGGCACTTCCATCAGAATTAAAAAAATCAATAGATGCATCGGTCTTATCATTATTTTTTATGATGATTAATTGATCACATCCAATAAATTTTCTATCACAGATTTTTACTATCTGTTCGTTTGAAAGATTAATTTGGTTGCTTCTGTTATCTATAATAACAAAATCATTGCCTAAACCATCCATTTTGAATGCTTTTATATCCATATATAGTTATTTAACTTATTTATTGACTTTTTGAACCTCTATTATAGTTTGACCCCGTTTCCGCAAAAACATTAAATTTGCGGTGTCTTTGGAAACAAAGAGATCGACACTAGTCAGCGAGGGTTCGCCCACTAGTGCGATTACTGCTGTGCGTAATAAATATGTTTGAAAACTTAACAAATAAATTTGAAGAAATTTTTTCTTCTTTAAAAAAAGCCCCATCACTTGATGAAAAGCAAGTAGATGATGGATTGCGAGGCATCAGGCAAGCTTTGCTAGAAGCTGATGTTTCGCTAGATGTTGCCAAAGAATTTATTGAAAAAGTAAAACCAAAAGCGCTAGGTCAAGAAATTATCAGATCAACTTCTCCAGGAGATATGGTCGTCAAGATTGTTTATGACGAATTAGTAAACCTTTTAGGTGAAAAAAATAATGAAATTAATTTAAATGCTGTTCCACCTGTCCCAATGATGTTAGTTGGGCTTCAAGGTTCAGGTAAAACAACCACTACTGCAAAACTAGCTAAATACTTAGAAAATCAAAAAAAGAAAAAAGTAATGATGGTTAGCTTGGATATTTACAGGCCTGCAGCACAAGAGCAATTAAAAGCACTAGGGGAACAAAATAATATTTTAACATTGCCAATAATTTCTGGTCAACAACCAGTAGATATTTGTCGAAGAGCTGTAAGTGCCGCCAACCTTAATGGTGCCGAGATAATATTATTTGATACCGCTGGTAGAACTCAAATTGATTTGCAAATGATGAGTGAAATTAAGCAAATTGAGAGCGTTATTAATCCCACAGAAACTTTCTTAGTAGCAGATTCTCTAACAGGGCAAGTTGCAGCTTCGGTCGCTAAGGAATTTAAAAATACAGTAAATTTATCTGGAATTATTTTAACCAGAGCTGATGGTGATGCACGAGGTGGTGCTGCTGTCAGTATGAAATATATTTCTCAAGTACCAATAAAGTTTTTAGGAGTTGGAGAAAAAATTGATAACTTCGAAGTATTCCACCCTGATCGAATAGCAAATAGAATTTTAGGGATGGGAGATATTGTATCTCTTGTTGAAAAAGCTGCACAAGATCTTGGTGAAGAAAATATTAAAAAGGCAGAAGAAAACTTAAAAAAAGGTGAGTTTTCTATGGAAGATTATTTAACACAATTAAGACAAATGAAAAAAATGGGAGGCATAGAAGGCATAATGTCATTCATGCCAGGTGTTTCAAAAATTAAATCACAAATGGAGTCCGCAGGAATTGACGAGAGCATTATTACAAAAAACGAAGCTATAATTTTATCCATGACAAAAAAGGAAAGAGAGAACCCAAAAATAATTAATGGTTCTAGAAAAAAAAGAATTGCTAATGGTTCAGGTACAGATTCTGCCACTATCAATAAATTGTTAAAACAATTTAAAATGATGTCTGAAATGATGAAAAAGATGTCTAAAGGAAATCTGAAAGGTATGTCTGATAAAGGAATACCCCCAGAGTTATTTAATCAACTAAAATAAAAGGAGAGTAAATGTTAAAATTAAGGTTATCAAGAGGAGGAACAAAGAAAAGACCTGTCTATAAAGTTGTCGTAGCAGATAGTCGTTTTGCAAGAGATGGAAGATTTATAGAAAAACTAGGTTTTTTTAATCCTCTTTTACCAAAAGATAAAAAAGAAAGAATTGGTCTTGAGGTAGAAAGAATTAAGTATTGGTTAAGCCAAGGTGCACAACCAACTACAAGAGTTGCAAGAATATTGGGTGAACAAGAAATTATGCCAATGCCTGCAAATGGAAATAATCCTCAAAAAGCTGTCCCAAAAAAAGATAGAAAAAAAGATGGCGCAGAAGCTCCAAAAGCAGAAGCAGCTCCAGCAGCAGAAGCACCAGCAGAGGAAAAATAATATATTTTTTAATTATGTGGAAAGCTCAAGTTTTTACGCTTTATCCTGAAGTTTTTCCAGGACCTTTAAACAAAGGTCTTTATGGAAAGGCTTTAACAAAAAAACTTTGGGATTTAAAAGTTGTAAATATTAGAGATGCTGCAGAGGATAAACACAAGACAGTTGATGATACTCCTTATGGAGGAGGCTCTGGAATGTTATTAAAACCTGATGTGTTAGCAAAATCTTTGGATCTTAATAAAATTGAAGGTGAAAGGATTTTTTATTTATCTCCAAAAGGTAAAAAATTTGATCAAAATTACGCTCAAGATCTTGCTAATGAAAAATCAATATCTTTAATCTGTGGACACTTTGA